>Ga0307476_10000261_pt1 | contig 47300 bp, 38 predicted proteins | sample atmos_gasesECM2C_2_FD_203314 | JGI IMG/M metagenome (GOLD analysis project Ga0307476, IMG submission 203314) | Hardwood forest soil microbial communities from Morgan-Monroe State Forest, Indiana, United States - atmos_gasesECM2C_05 | ecosystem: Environmental > Terrestrial > Soil > Temperate... | reverse complement strand
GACAAGAACAACGCGATCGAAGCTGCAGCGGAGCTGTCGGCAGGGGCTGGATGCCAAGAAAAACAAACCTCCCGGCCAAGGGAAAAGTGTTTTTACTTGACATCCCCTTTTATAGAACCCGCCGCAAAATATTCTCTATGGTTTTCACATGCCGCCCTGAGGGATTTTCTAGAGCGATGCTTTTTCCAGGGCAGCACATTTCTAAAACTAGTGATTTTCTAGGTCAGAGCCCGGGCGCTTGGCTGACGCTCCCAGCCGGTTAAGCGGGAGATCCTTCGCTCCGCCTGAAAAACGGCTGCGCTCAGGATGACATCCTAATGTAAGAAGCCAAACTGCAGCGCCACCCCTCGCGCTTCGCTTTGACATCGCCATAAAGTCCGCCTAGCATGTCTGCACTCCCTGGGCGGGGGCAAAACTCCTTTGCTCGATCAAACGATCTCGCATTACCGCATCATCGAGAAACTTGGTGGCGGCGGCATGGGCGTGGTGTACAAAGCCGAGGACACGCGCCTGGGGCGCTTTGTCGCGCTAAAGTTTTTGCCTGAAGAGCTGGCGCAGGACCGGCAGGCACTGGAACGCTTCCGGCGCGAGGCGAAGGCGGCTTCAGCGCTCAACCATCCTAATATCTGCACGATTCATGACATAGGCGAGGAGAATGGGCGCGCTTATCTCGTGATGGAGTTTTTGGATGGGTCCACGCTGAAGCACGTGATTGGAGCCCGCGCGATGGAACTGGAAACGATCCTCGATCTGGGGATTGAGATTGCGGACGCGCTGGATGCGGCACACGTGGAAGGCATTGTGCACCGCGACATCAAGCCGGCAAATATTTTTGTGACCAAGCGCGGGCACGCCAAGATTCTGGATTTCGGTCTGGCGAAGGTGAAAGCGAATCCGGCTTCGCCTGCGCACGTGGCCGACGTAACCGCGCCGACCAATGTCGCGGTCGAGGAGCACTTAACCAGCCCTGGATCGACTTTGGGGACTGTGGCTTACATGTCGCCGGAGCAGGCCAAGGGCAAGGAGTTGGATTCGCGCACCGACCTCTTTTCTTTCGGCGTGGTCTTGTATGAGATGAGCACGGGCACGCTGCCGTTCCGGGGAGAAACCTCCGCGCTGATTTTTCAGGCGATTCTGGATCGGGCTCCGGTGTCGCCGATTCGTTTGAATCCCGATTTGCCGGCGAAGCTGGAAGATGTGATCAACAAGGCGATTGAGAAAGACCGCAACCTGCGCTACCAGCACGCCGCCGACATTCGTGCCGACCTGCAGCGGCTTAAGCGCGATACCGGAAGCGGGCACGCGGTCGCGGCACAGTCGGATTCGTCTTCGTCGCAGGCGATTGCGCCTGCCGAAAGTGAAGCGTCCCGTCCGATTGCCGCGGTATCGGGATCGCAAAAGGCGGTCCCCGCTGCTGCCAATGTTCCGGCTGCATCGTCGAGCGCGGTGGCAATGGCGCAGAGTAGCGGGGTCACGGAGAAGAAAAGCTGGAAGACGATTGTTCCGGTTGCGGCGGTTGTGCTAGCCGTTCTGGCTGCAGGGGGATATTACCTGCGCTCGCGAAGCTCGGCGAAGCTAACCGAAAAAGACAGCGTGCTGCTGGCTGACTTCGTGAACACCACGGGCGACGCAGTTTTCGACGGAACGCTGAAGCAGGCCCTGGCGGTGCAGTTGGAGCAATCGCCTTATCTCAACATCGTTCCCGATCAAACGGTTCGTAAGGCGCTGCAGTTCATGGGGCGCAGCAAAGATGAGCGCGTGACGGGAAGCGTGGCCCGGGAGGTTTGCGAACGCGAACACATCAAGGCCATGCTGAGCGGATCGATCGCGACGCTGGGCAGCGAGTACGTGGTCGCGATCGACGCAACGAACTGCGCGACCGGCGATTCACTGGCCCGCGAGCAGGTGACGGCCGCGTCGAAAGAAGCGGTATTGCCTGCAGTGGGCAAAGCCGCGTCAAGCCTGCGGGGAAAGCTGGGCGAATCGCTGGCGTCGATTCAGAAGTTCGATACCTCGGTGACCGAGGCGACAACGTCATCTCTGGAAGCGTTGAAGGCGTTCGCTGCAGCGGACCAGGCGCGCAATAGCGGCAGCGAGGCCGAATCGCTGCCTATGTTTCAACGCGCGGTGGAACTCGACCCGAATTTTGCCATGGCCTATGCGCGGCTCTCGGCCATTTACAACAACATTGGGGAAGAAGACCGAGCCGTCGAGGCTGCCCGCAAGGCTTTTGACCTGCGCGAGCGGGTCAGCGATAAAGAACGCTTCTATATTGACGATCACTTCTATACGGCGACCGGCGACATCGACAAAGACCGGCAGACGCTGGAGCTGGCTATTCGCGCCTTTCCTAACGATTCCAGTCCCTACGCCAACCTAGCCCTGGAATATGGCCTTTACCTTGGGCAGTTCGACAAGGCGATCGAGGAGGCGAACGAGTTCACCCGGTTGGAGTCCACTGCTCCATTTGGCTATGCCCACGCGGCGGGCGCTTACATGGCCACGAACCGGCTGGAGGAAGCGCGTGCGACCCTGCAAAGAGCTGTGGATATGAAGGCGGACAACCTGTTCATCCATCAGTTGCTATATGAAGTGGCTTTTCTGAGCGGCGATAACGATGGAATGCAGCGTCAAATGAAGTGGACCGAGGGAAAACCCAGCGAGTACATATTGCTGAACGACGCTGCCGGGCTTGCGGCGTCGCGCGGCCAAATGGAGAAAAGTCGAGAGCTGTTTAAACGTTCGACAGAACTGACTGATCGTCTCGGCTTCAAGGGAACTACTGCGAGTACCGAGGCATTCTGGGCCATCGCTGAAGCCGAAGCAGGATACCCAGCCAGGGCGCGCGAACTTGCCGCATCGAGTTCCGCACTTGCGCATGCCAGAAACAATATGGAGTCGGTGGCCGTTGCATTGGCAATGACAGGAGACGCAAGCCGTGCCCAGACGATTACCGAGGACTTGAACCGGCGCTTCCCCGATGACACGCTTCTGCGCAACGTATGGGTTCCATGCGTGACAGCCTTGACGGCATTGGACCGAAAGGCTCCCGAACAGGCGATCACGGCTCTGCAGGCGGCAACCTCTTACGAAATGGGCACAAGTCAGGGAATGTTTCCCAACTACGTCCGAGGGCTGGCGTATCTGCAGGCGAAACGGGGTGCGGATGCGGTGGCAGAATTTCAGAAAATTGTAGACCATCGCGGGATCGCTCCCGCATATCCGGAGCATTCGTACGCCAAGCTGGGACTGGCGCGGGCATACGTGATGACCGGCGACTCAGCGAAGGCGAAGGCCTCTTATCAGGATTTCTTTGCGCTGTGGAAGGATGCGGATGCAGATGTGCCGGTCTTGAAGGAAGCCAAGGCGGAGTATGAGAAGGTGAAGTAAAGCGGTCGAGCTGCGCTCGACGGACAGCCGAGGGCGGCTGTCCCCACATGAAACCTTTAGATGACAGCGTCATCCACGTTCAGAATCCATTCCTCGCACGGACCGTCTGATATCTTTTAACTTTCCTTCGAGTTCTCGCTCGATGTCTCAAGTACAACGCCCAAGCCGGTTCGCGGTCATCTTTGCCTTCGGGCTGGTGTATTTATTTTGGGGGTCGACTTACCTTGCCATCGATATCGCGGTGCAGAGCATACCTCCGGCGCTGATGTGCGGCTTGCGATTCTCGATTGCCGGCGTGGTGATGCTGGCGGCATGCGCGCTTACCGGACATGAAATTTGGTACTCGGCGCGGCAGATTGCGCTGTCGGCCGTGGTGGGAATTCTGCTTCTGATGGGCGGGAACCTGACGCTTTCGTGGGCAGAAGTGACCGTGCCCTCGGGGCTGGCGGCACTGATCATTGCGATCACGCCGTTGTGGTTTCTCGTGCTGGACTCGCTGCTGCTCGGCCATCACCGTATTTCGTGGCGAGGCAAGGCCGGACTCGCATTGGGGATGGTTGGACTGTTTGTGTTGTTCTGGCCGGAGTTGCACGCGACCTCGTCATTGGGGCGGAGCGAGTTGTGGCGCTCGCTGGCGCTGCTGGGGGGATCGTTCTTGTGGGCGCTGGGATCGGTGTTGTCGAAGCGGTGGCAGTCCGGCATGGACGTGTTCAGCGCGACGGGATGGCAGGTTACGGCGGCGGGGGCGGCGAACTTTTTGTTTGCCCTGGCTGCCGGAGATTTCTCGCGGGTGGCGTGGACGACGCGCGGCGTGAGCGCCGTGCTTTACCTGGTGGTGTGCGGATCGTGGATTGGATACACGGCCTATATCTGGCTGCTGGAACATGTGCCGACGTCGAAGGTGTCGACCTATGCGTATGTGAATCCTGTGGTTGCGGTGTTTCTGGGCTGGCTGGTTCTACATGAGCGCGTGGATCGATTCATTGTGATGGGAAGCGTGATCGTGGTTTTGTCGGTGATTCTGGTTACGAGCGCAAAGGTAAAAGAGAAGACTGTGGCCGAGGAGATGCCGGCGGTGGAGGCGGCGGGGTAGAGTTCGGTCCTCAAGCAAGAGTTATTACTGTCGTCGAAATGTGACCTGTTCGCCGACATTTGAGAAATGCGGCTCATGGGCGAGCCGGCATTTTGCTGTCCAAAGTAACGTAGACGGGCTTGGGACCGCGCACTAGCCTTGAAATGGGTAGCAATCGCAGTTGTGGCTCCATACGTTATGGGCATTCTCTTTTATTTCGGAATATTCTATTTGGCTGGTCTGGCCCAGTGGATGGTTTTGAAGCGAATTACCAAAGAAGTTAACCAACACCTCCCAGACAGCGAACAATATGTCGCTTCGATTTGGGCATTTTCGCCGAAGTCAGTTCGCTCGCCGATTAACGAGATCAAAGTTTGGCGACTGCACCGGCAACTCTTCCGCGAGAGCTACCTTCCATGGGTACACTTAGCTACCTGGGTCTTGATGATCGTATTCTTCCTACTCTGCGTGCAGTTTGACCGCTCCCATTCCGTCGCCCACCCAGGGGTAGTTGTTCTAACACCCCGATTTCACTAGTTGATCTAGCAGCGGGGTTTTTGAGTGCTGTGGCCTTCAGTCAGAATCAGAACCAACGCGGTCGCCAACTACTTCGCGGCTTCTTCGTCTTCCTCTTCGGTGGTCGAGAGATCCACCGAGTGGCCGCGAATCACGTACGTCCGCTTCGTCGATGGATTTGCTTCGAAGGTTACGCGGGCGGGAGAGCGCTGCCAGTCCGGGAACCTGCACGGTGGGTCCGGAATCTGCCATTGCTGGGTTTCGACTGCGAGCTTCGTCTCTTCTATCAGCCATTTTACGATCGGCTTTCGTCGATTGATTTGTGCGACCATGGCGTAGATCTGCTTGCTGTCATCGGAGACGCCACAGTAAGCGGCGTAATCGCGGTACCAGATGACGTCGGAGTAGACGACGTCGAACTCGGGTAAATTGATGGGCGAGATGCGGCCGGTGACGCGATCGACTAACAGCCATCCGCCACGCTGCCACTGCCAGCGTGGCGAGGAGGCGGATTCCTGAGGCAGGCTGTCGTTGACACGGAAGGCGCGGCGGACTACGAATAGGCGGTCGGTTACTTCGTGCGCTGGGCCGAGCGTGAACTCTTTCACGCGGGCGTCGACGAGAAGCGGACGGATTTTTAGGGCGAGCGGCGAGGCGAGCGGCAAGGCGAGCGATGGTGCGGCTGCCGCGAGCTCCGCCTTATCTTTATTTTTATCTCTATCTTTGCCTTCTGCCGATATCCCGGGCATCCACTGGACGGTGATCCATTTACCGAAGGTGATGACGTGAGGTTTGGATGTGGCCCAAACGGCAGTGGGTTGAATCCAGACAACTATCGCAAGAGAGGCCAGCAACATAACGCTTCGGTATCGAAATTGAAAAAGGTATCGCATGGCCGAGGCTAAGCAGTAAGTCTGCCCTCGCGCAAGGTTATAAGTCACAAATTGAGCAAAAAACCTGCCGAAACTGGGAAACCAAAACCGGACTGCGGGCAGAAGGTCATCGATATAGCAACTAGTGGCGCGGTTCGGGGTTTGTATATTGAGCTAGAATTAATACAGCAAGTGTGTGCGAATGGGTTCCCCAACCGATTCTCGTCCGGATGCCAGTGGCCAGCCTTGGACAACCTCGCGTGAAGAAATAGATTTAGGTCACAAGATCGAGCGGTTGTTTCCGGTACGGCGTGCCGCGCGGATTCTGGTGGTTGACGACCATCCCGGGATCGCGGGGTTGATGAACCAGTTGCTATCGGCGCGCGGGTATGACGTGGTTACGGCATCCGATGCCGAGCAGGGCGAGATGGAAGTGCGGCGGCAGTTGCCGGACCTGATTTTGTCGGATGTGAAGATGCCGGGCAAGTCGGGCTATGATTTCTGCCACGAACTCAAGAACGATCCGGCCACGCGTTTGATCCCGTTTGTTCTGATCACCGGCTTAAGTGACAGCGCAGACAAGGTGCGCGGCATCGAGGCCGGTGCGGATGACTTCCTGAATAAGCCGGTGCTGGCTGAAGAATTGATCGCCCGGGTGAGTTCGTTGTTGCGGGTGAAGGAGTTCACGGACGAGTTGGAGACAGTGGATTCGGTGCTGTGCACGTTGGGCCTGATTGTGGAGGGCCGCGATCCGTACACCGAGGGGCACTGCGAACGACTGGCCTCTTACTGTGTGGACCTGGGCCGGCATCTGGCGCTCGACAATGATTCGATCGTCGCGCTGCGCCGTGGAGGATTCCTGCACGACCTGGGCAAGATTGCAGTGCCGGACGAGATTCTGAAGAAGGGAAGCGACCTGTCAGCCGCGGAGTGGGAGATTATGAAGCGGCATCCGGTTGCCGGAGAGAACATTTGCAAACCGCTGAAGTCGCTGCGGCTGGTGCTGCCCATCATCCGGCATCATCATGAGCATGTGGATGGATCGGGTTATCCCGATGGGTTGAAGGCGGGCGAGATACCGCTGCTGCCGCTGGTTTTGCAGGTGGTGGATGTGTACGATGCCCTTCGGACCGCGCGGCCCTACAAACCCGCGATGGGGCACGAACAGTCCTTGCAGACTATGAGGGAGAAGGTCGGCCAGGGCTTGCTCGATGGAGAACTGGTGAATGAGTTTTTCAGCATGCTGCTGCAACAGCGCAAGGTGGCATAATCGCCCGGTCCGGGTTATTTCGTTACTAGCTTCTTATCGCAACTTTCTTCATACTTATTGCGCCCGCCGTCTAGAATCGCGATTCTGGGGGCAACGGCTTTCAGGAAAAAGACATCTTATTCGATCCTGCCACGTGGCTGGTAGGGAGCTGTTTACAAGTTGAAGCTGCAAATTCCAAGAGTATGATGTAGCAGTTGTTCTGGGACCATGACTTACAGCATCGTCATTCCGGCTTACAACGAAGAAACGCGCCTCGGCGCCACCCTTGAGAGGATTCTGGCGTATGTGCGCCAACAAGGCTGGGACGCGGAAGTCATCGTGGTGAACGATGGATCGCGCGACAATACAGCAGGGCTGGTGCGCGAGTTTGCCGAAAAGAATCCGATTGTGCGATTGGTGGAGAACCCTGGAAACCGGGGCAAAGGTTATAGCGTGCGCCACGGCATGCTGAAGGCACGGGGCGACGTGGTGGTATTCAGCGACGCCGATTTATCGTCGCCGATCGAAGAGATGCCAAAGTTGCTGGATGCGCTCGCGCAGGGGGCCGACATTGCTATCGGTTCGCGCTGGCTACGGGCGGAGTTGCAAACCCAGCGGCAGTCGGTGCATCGCCAGATTTTTGGCAGAGTCTTTAATCTGCTCATGCGGATGATCCTTGGGCTGAAGTTCAAAGATACGCAGTGCGGGTTCAAAGCCTTTACTCGTCAGGCGGCGCAAACCATTTTGCCGCTGCAGCGCATCGAGCGCTGGGGATTTGATCCCGAAATTCTTTTTCTGGCGCGGAAGTTTGGCTTACGCGTCGAAGAAGTTGCGGTTCACTGGGGGCACAGCGGCGATACGCGCATTCATCCCGTGCTGGACGGCGCGCGTATGTTTCAGGAAATGTTGCGCGTGCGCTGGTATGACATCGCTGGCAAGTATGACGGCGGATCGATGGGTGCAGCCCAGCCCGCGAAGTCCATGCCTGGTCCCGCGCCGCGACTCTAGTAATCACTCCGTCCTGATTACGCTGATCCTAGTTGTGCCAATCTGGTCACGCTGACTTCTGTTTTGCCACCGACGCCTTCACCGCTTGCACAACCCTGCGGCCCATTTCCGTCGTCGATATCGGACCCTGTCCGGCACGCACCAGATCCGCGGTACGAGCTCCTGTATCCAGCACCGCGTTGACGGCGTTTTCGATGCAAACCGCTTCGTGTTCCAGCTGAAAAGAATGGCGCAACAGCAGCGCGGCGGAGAGGATCGCGCCCAGAGGGTTCGCGATTCCCTTGCCGGCAATGTCGGGGGCTGAGCCATGGACGGGCTCGTATAAGCCAACCGGGCCGCCGATGCTGGCTGATGCCAGCAGCCCCAGCGATCCAACCACCCCACCGGCCTGATCGGAGAGAATGTCGCCAAACGTATTTTCTGTGAGCATCACGTCGAAGTCTTTGGGACGTTGTACGAGCGACATGGCGGCGGAATCCACATACATATGGGAGAGTTGCACGCTTGGATAATCTTTCGCACAGCGTGTGACGACTTCACGCCAGAGGCGCGAGCACTCAAGAACATTGGCCTTGTCGACAGACAGGACTTTTTTCCGGCGCTTTGTGGCCAGGTCAAAGCCCACACGGGCGATGCGCTCGATGGCCGCTTCTCCATACGTCATCGTGTTGAGCGCGACGCGCGAGCCGGGTTCTCCGGTGATGGAGCGCGGCTCACCGAAATAGAGTCCTCCCAGCAGTTCGCGCACGATCATGATGTCGGTACCGCGAACCAGTTCAGCGCGCAGCGGCGAACAATCTTCGAGCGCGGGAAAACAGATCGCCGGACGCAAGTTGGCGTAGGCGCCCAGTTCGCGGCGCAAACGCAGCAGTCCGGCCTCGGGGCGAAGATGGTTGGGATAGTGATCGAACGCGGGACTTCCCACCGCGCCCAACAGCACTGCCGACGACGAGACAGAAGCCTGAATGGTGTCGGGAGGTAGCGGATCGTTTACGGCAGCCAGCGCTGCGCCGCCGACGTTCTTTGTTTGATGTTTGAGTTGATGGCCGAATGCGTCGGCAACGGCTTGCAGAACTGCGACGGCTTGCTCGGTGACTTCGGGGCCGATGCCGTCGCCGGGGAGGATGGTTAGATTGAGAAGCATGCCGAGTTAGTGTATCCCGGCACAACGAGCACTACCAAGCGGGGAGGGGAGTTTTACGAAAAACGGACTGTTTCCACTACTTGGGGTCTGACCCGAAGCGGATCACGTTTCCGTCGGGATCTTCGACGTGCATTTCGAGAGCCCACGGATAGTTCGTGGGAGGCATACGAATTGCGACTCCGCGAGCTTTGTATTCTTCGTGCAGTCTTTCGACATCCTCGACGCCGATCCAGAGCCACGCCCGTCCCTGGCCTTGACCGGCGCGGCAGAGGTAGATGCCGGCACGGTCGCGGTTCACGCTGGTAAATTCATCGGTCCCCCAATGAACGTTGCGAAAACCTAACAGGTCCACATAGAAGTGGAGGCTGGCCTGCATGTCTTCGACGCGCAGGATTGGCTGACTGCCTTCAAAATGGATGCTTGTGGGGTTTGGGTCCGCCATGCCGCTCTATTCCATTTCTTACGCCCCAGATTCTACACGCCCCAAAGATAATCCTCTTGGTCGTGGTGCGGGTCAGGGGGGCTGGTCAGCGGCAGGCCGAAGGCGTTGCCGGGCCGCGCTAGCGGAAACGGCCGTGGCGTTTCGCGCGATGATTCGCGGGCAGAGGCGCTTGCCGCGGCTGAGGCAACTGCGGCAATCGGCTCGAATAACGGAGTGGCCGATGCTGCCGGTTTGTGTGTATCGCGGATCAATTCGAGAAGATGATGATCTTCGACGTGCTTGATCTTATCGGCGAGCCGAACGAAGCGTCGATAGATGTCATCAAGGGCGCGACGGTCGAATTTATAGCCAAGCTGTTCGCAGCGGATGGCGAGCGCGTGACGGCCGGAGTGCTTGCCCAAAACCAGGCGTGAATCCGGTACGCCGACCGACTGCGGCGTCATGATTTCGTAGGTCAACGGATTCTTGAGCACGCCATCCTGGTGGATGCCAGCTTCGTGCGCGAAGGCATTGCGGCCTGTGACGGCTTTGTTGGGCTGCACCGGCACGCCAGTGATTTCGCTCAGCATCTGGCTGGCAAGAAAAAGATGTTCGCCGGCGATGCCGACCTCGTAAGGATAGCGGTCGCGGCGCACGCGCATCGCCATGACGATTTCTTCGAGCGCGGCGTTTCCTGCGCGTTCGCCGATTCCGTTGATCGTGCATTCCACCTGTCGGGCTCCGGCGGAAATCGCAGCCATGGTATTGGCGACGGCCATGCCGAGATCATTGTGACAATGGGCGGAGATGGTAACGTTCTCGATTCCTTTCACGCGGCGGCGGATGGTTGAAATTATCTCGCCGAATTCGGAAGGAATCGTATAGCCGACGGTGTCCGGAATGTTGAGCGTGGTGGCCCCGGCGGCGACGACCGCTTCAAGAACCTGACAGAGAAATTCCGAGTCGGTGCGCGTGGCGTCTTCGGGTGAAAATTCGACGTCAGGGCAGAGCGACTTGGCGAAGGCGACCGCTTCGCGGGCTTGCGCAAGGCACTGTTTGCGGGTGATGCGCAGCTTGTACTGCAAATGGATGTCGGAAGTCGCGAGGAAGACGTGAATCCGCGGATGCGCGGCATCCTGCAAAGCTTCCCACGCACGCTCGATATCGGGACGGCTGGCGCGGGCAAGCCCCGCGATAATGGGCCGGCGGACGACCGCCGAAATCGCTTTCACTGCTTCAAAATCGCCATCGGAAGCGATCGGAAACCCGGCTTCGATGACATCGACGCCCAGACGGTCGAGCTGGTGGGCCAGACGCAGCTTCTCCTGATGGTTCATGCTGCAGCCCGGCGACTGTTCGCCGTCGCGCAGGGTGGTGTCGAAAACCGTAATGCGGACGTTTTTAGCGGCCATTCGTTTCTTCTTCCTTAGTATTACCATCGGAACAATGTTTCGCGATCTTTACCTCCCTATCGTACGGCGAAGCCCAACTGAAGCAATACTTATAATTATTTAGTCATCATTAGGTTTGCTTCTACGATAAGTTATGCTAATGTATCGCTAAGTTTATATTAAGTGAGCGAATATGGAACTTTCTCAACTGGAAGTGTTTCTGAGCGTGGCCCGCGAGGGTCGCTTTTCGCGGGCGGCGGAAAAGCTTTATCGAACCCAGTCGGCGGTGAGCCAGACCATCCGCAAGCTGGAGGACGAACTGGGCGAGAGCCTGTTCGACCGGTCATCCCGCGAGGGAGTTCTGACCGATGCTGGCAAGGTGCTTTACGAGTATGCCGAGAAACTGCTGAACCTGCGTCACGATGCACACGAATCGCTGGCCGAATTGCGGGAGCTGCAAAAAGGAAAGCTGGTTATTGCAGCCAATGAGTTCACCGCGCTTTATCTTTTGCCGGTACTGGCGGAGTTTCTTCGGCTGCATCCCATGATCAAGATCACGGTGCAGCGGGCTTTGGGGAGTCACATTCCGGACGATGTTTTGCAACACAGCGCGGAATTGGGAGTGCTCTCCTACAAACCTGAGGAGGCACGGCTGCATTCGGTGGTTGTCTATCTTGATGAATTGGTGCTGGTGGTTCCTCCAAAGCATCCGCTGGCAACGGCGAGTGAAGTGAGCATCCGGCAGCTGGGCGCGGAGTCGTTTGTGGCTCACATCGTTTCGTCGCCGTATCGCGAAAAGGTATTACAGACGTTCCAGCGGCATAAAACGCCGCTGCACATGGGGCTGGAACTGCCGACTCTGCAGGCCATCAAACAATTCGTCGCCATGGGAAACGGCGTTGCTTTTATGCCCGAGATCAGCGTGGAGTCCGAGCTGGCGCGCGGAGAGTTGGTGCGCATCCCGGTGCGTGAGCTGCGTGTGCAACGTAAGCTGCGCCTGATTTACCGTAAAGAGGCCGGGCTCTCCCACGCGGCGCGAGCGTTTCTAAAAGTGGCCGAGGTCGTCGCGCTGGAGCGCGCCGGGCGCTACCGCTTTCAGCGCGAGACCTAGGTGCGAAACCTCGCGGAAGCTAGAAGCGGAGACATAGCTGTCCCCGCGCTTTCGGTTGTTAATATTTGATTCGTAACGCGACCTTGCCGGTCCGCGACGCGAATCAGCAGTCGGCGCAGAGTTCCTCCGAGTCGTATGCACCGGACTGGAAGGCCGCCAAAGCGTCGTTCAGGTCAGTATGAATCTCGAGCACCGAATTCAGATTGGTAAGATCAAAGAGTTCGCGAACGAAAGGGCTGGGACTGGCGCACCGCAGCTCCGCATTCCGTGATCGCGCCCAGGTATGCAGAAGCACAAGTTCACCCATACCAGCGCCATCGATGAAACTGATGCCGCTAAGATCGAGGAGCACCTTACCCCGGTTTGCAATTATCTGGCCCACCAGACGCGACAACGCAGCAGCCTCATCGCGGTAGACGATGCGGCCCTGGCAATGAACGATCATGACATCTTCACGATTGCGAGTTTGCAAATTGAGCTTCAACGTCGACTCCTTAAATGGTGTTTCCAAGTAAGAAAATGTTTATGTGGCGCGACTACGTTTGCGAGTTCGTCCTGGTGGAGTTGATCGTAATAGATAGACGTGATTTGTGAGCTTTTGGAATCATGAAAAAGCGGTAATTTTTCGGTTTAAGGTGCCAAAGCGGTACCCCGCAGAATTTTGCGGCGCAGGCATCTTGAAGGTCCGCTACACTGCATCTAACGAATTTCACACATTCAGGTAGAATTTGCTGCTGGCATGATTGCCGGGGAGGAACTATTTTTGTGTCGAAAACCGCAGCCGTGGTTCTGGGCTTCCTGAGTTTTATTTTGTTTGCCAACATCTCACGAGCCCAGCTCATTCCAAGTGGAAATGTTTATGTTGGAGTTTCCGAGTCGGATTCTGTGGACGTGGTAAATCGTTATACATTTCGCGGCTGGGCCGCATCGGCCGAAGACATGCCGTTCCCGCGGTATTCTTTTTTCGGGGCCGTGGTCGACACCAGCGGCTATTACCGGAAGGGAATTCAACAGTACGACCTGCTTCTGGGCCCGCGGGTTTCCCACAATTATGGAAAGTGGCGCCCCTTCGTGCACCTTCTGGGAGGATTCCAAAGAGAGACGTCGGACGGCGTAACCCACTACATCGTTGCGGAAGACGTCGGCGGCGGAGTCGATCGCAAGTTCCATTTATTGTTCCTGCATAATTTCTCCTGGCGTCTTCAATTCGACTACGTTCATACCCGCCTGCTCAGCGCGAACCAGAATGAATACCGCGGATCGGCTGGACTGGTCTGGCGGTTCTGAAATCTCAGCTCAGTACAACTCTGTGATCTTAAAATTTTGGTAATCGAGACTCGGCGGTTTCGCAGGCTGGGCAATGTACGCCGAGCCTCGCCCGGTCTTTGTAATTTTTTGTCATTCTTGAAACGCGGAGGAATGCACAATCCTCCGCGCGCCACCGCGCACAAAATCGACGCAACTCGCAGTTGACCCAATCCCGCCTTCGCGCATCTAAATTTTCCGAAATCAAATTCAAAATCAACTTAGACCAATCAATCAGAAAGGCGGGATTCGTATCGTTATGCGAAAGAGTGGACTCGTCATCGCTTTGCTGTTGCTTGCGGGCATGGCCAATGCTCAGGTTCCGAGCGGCAACGTTTTCTTCGGTTACTCTTACTACAACACTGATCTATCGTCGATTGACCGCGCCAATACCAATGGTTGGGAAGCGTCGGTGGAAGGGAAGATTCTGCCGTTTATCGGATTCGTCGCTGATTTCGATGCCCACTACGGCTCGCAGAATTTCCAAGGAGCGTGCATCGCTGGGTTTGCAACAACTTGCGGGACGTTTAACTCTGATGTGACCGAGCACAACTATCTGTTTGGTCCGCGAGTTTCATTCTCCGCCGGGAAGTTTCGTCCCTTCGCGGAAGCTTTGTTTGGAGCCGGGCATGTCGATGTGAACGGCGTTACGACCGATACTTCATTCGCCACCGCGCTCGGCGGCGGCATCGATTACAAGATCATCAAGCCCATTGCTTGGCGCGTCCAGGGCGATTACGTGCAGACCCGTTTCTTTGATACTACGCAGAACAATGTGCGGATCTCGACGGGGATTGTCTTGCGGTTTTGAATAGCGCGGATATCTGTTCGAAAACTGCGGGCGATGGCAACCGAAACTGCGTGCCAGCCGCGACATTGACATCGGAGAACGACCGATGCTCAAATGGGTCGCATGCAACAGTGGATCGTCGTGCTCGCATGGTGTGTAAACGTCTTGTTTCTGAGTTTGGCGCTGGCGATTTTTGAGATACTTATCGAGAGGCAGAACGGATGGGCGTCCGCTGCGAATCCGAGCGGTTGGGGACGCAAGCTATTCGCCGAGAGTGTTATTGCCCGAATCTGCGAAAAGCCATACCTTACTGTGTATCACCTGTTTGTCTTCGTGATAGTCGTGCCCGCGATTTTATTCGGAGAGTTTCTGCTTGTTAAGTCGTTGGGCATCGGTCGCCCCGTTTACAGCCGTTTGCTTGATGCCCCGAAGTGGTACGGGATGATGCAGATGGGTGGAGTGACGGTAACGCCGATTCTCTTTCTCCTAGCTGCGTGGTTCTCTATTCTCGTAGTCGAAGATCTCTTGTGGTTCGTGCTGAACTGGTATTACCCGAAGAGTATGCAAGACTTACTGTCTGGCAATATATGGTGGCATACGCAGTGGGTCTCAATGGGGCGCATCAAACTCCCGCGCTTCTATGTGACAACTCCGCTAGTGGCGGTGGCTCTGCTCGCGTTGAGCCTAAGCCCGCGCTAACTCAGGGGCTAAGGCGAACTGAGGCGTCTGGGAGTGCAACAAGCCCCATTTCGCATTCCAGCAATCGTCTAGAATTTGCGGCACTTCAAAGAGCGCTCGGTTCGAATAGGCCCTAACATTCCGCCGAGCTCGGTCGAAAGTGTCGGGTCTCAGTAAATTCGTAACTGCATACTCGATTTCGCGAAAGCTACTAATCACCATTCCATATCCATTTTCTGTGAGCCATTGAGCGTTGTACTTTTCTTGCGGCAGTGTCTTGGAATTACATTCGACAATCGCCGGCAAGTTCATCTGCACTGCCTCGCTGATTGAACCCGGACCGGGTTTCCCGATAAAAAAGTCGCCCAGCGCCATGAAGTGTTGCACGTGCGGCGTGAATTCCTGCACAGCAAGCCGGATTCTTGTTTGTAAGCCTCTGAGTTCGTCTGCAAGATCACGATTATGTCCACAAAGTAGGATAAGTTGCAGCCATCTGTTCGTTCGGTCCAGATTTTTGACGATGTCGACCATCGCCCGCGAACCATGCCCGCCAAACAAAACTACGCCGGTCATAACTTCTGGATCTAGGCCGAGGCACTCGCGCTCGCCCGCCACATCTATATCCCTATTTTCGTAGAAGCTCGGCTTCAGAACCATGCCTGATGTTAAAAAGACGTGATCCGACCGGTGCCCGTAGGCTAGCGCCTGCCGTCGTGCTCGTTCTGTTCCAGCAATTATGTACTCAGACTCGCGCTCGATCCAGAAATGTGGAGGGTGGTCCGCCAGGTCGGTGATCAGAGTTACAAACGGCGGCCGCATCCCCGAACCAAGACTTGCAGCCAACGCCCGATTAAAGTGCGGGATCACCGACAGCACCAAGTCTGTTGGATGTTCCAGCCAATATTCTTTGAGTACCCTGACGATGGAACCATGATAGAGGCGAATGACTCCCTGCAGCGCTGCGAGTAACTGCGGCGTCAGTGTCGTCCAGCCTCTGCGCAAAATCTGGTTGTAGACATCCTGAATGCGAAGACCGGTAAGGTTACGAACAACGTCGAGGGAATCAAGTAGTTCTTGCAGGTTAAGAAAACTAACTTCCCAGGAATTGTCTTGGCCGGCCAATACATCTTTCAGAGCGCCGGCAGCGCTTCGATGCCCACCACCTCCGTCGTGAAAGACGATCGTCAGTTTGCGCATAAGAATTCACCTCGCCCCGAGGTCGGCATGCGAAGAATCTCCGTGTTGGAGCGTGTTAGGCACTCTTTGATTGACATGTAGTCGATGTCTCCAGACGGCGAGTATTACCTCGCCGATTACGATAGTCGCGATGACGAGAATGGAGCTGTCCACAGTGAGGCTGGTTTTGTGGGAGAGCTGAGCAGCGACTGCAAACAGTAGTGCGAGCATAAAGCCCACGACTTTTAATGTGCGATGTAGCGATTGCGGCGTGTAGAAGTAGAATTCGTAAAAGGCAGGATCAAAATCAACGGCTTTTTCCCGCGCCCTAAAGAAATTTCGCTGAATGATGCTGAGGCCAATCGCATCTGCAATCTGGATGGAACTTGCGATCACGCAATAGTTAATGGGAGATACAACCTCCGCTAACAGCCATCCGAACCCGGCTGCCAGCGGTATCGCTACCCAGCTGACATCCCAATTTACGCCCCCGATACGCGAGACTCGGTCCAAAATGCCGACCTCTTCAAAAAGGCCCATCTCATATTTTGTACGAAGCATGTAGTCCAGAAACCAAAACATGCTCGTAATAAATACAGCTAGGGTCAGAATTCCTTGCAGGCCCTCAGTGGGGAGCGCTCTGAATCGGTCCAGCCGTCTCTCCACCAAAATACCGGCTTCGGCAAGTCCCACGGTCACCGCAAGATTCCAAGCATTCTTGAGATTGTGCACTAGACCAGGCATGGCACACTCCTTAGACAGCGACAAATGATTGATCGCCGGGCAGCCAAGTATACGCCGAGAAAGGAAGGTTATTGCCATGCTACTTTATGTTCTCCATGCCACCATGTGCTTGGAATAAGTTATGAACCGGCAAACAAAGAGTCCTTCTCAGGGTTCGCGTCAGCGACCAACACTCTCGTACTCGACATCTTCGAGTAGTCCTGATTCGTCAGAGAAGTCAGCAAGCGCGGGATCAGCTTCGCCTCGTTCTTGGCTGGAATCACGATCGTCAGCTCGCTCGATAGATTCGTGCTTGCTGTAGTCATGTTCGTTGTAGTCATGGATGCGAACCCCCTGTTCGTCAACGGTCAGATATGTCAGGCGGGAATCGACCCAGCCGCCTGAGTTGTAGTAGTGAATGCCGTCCTGTTCAACGTGAACGGCCTGGTGCGTATGGCCGCAGAAAATGCGGTCGGCGCCGTGCTGCCGCGCATAATTCATAGCGCCCGCAGAAACTTTTGATGACATGCGCAGCCATCGCGTATTCAACCGGTCAATCAGGCGCGCGATCGGCTTGCTCTTGAAATCGAGCTTTTGCAGTTGCAGATAGAGTGAAGTGCCCAGCGTATTAAGCCTTACATTATTTACCTGGAAGCCGTCGAACTGGTGACCGTGAATCGCAATGTGCCGCAGTCCAGCGTATTCCCAGGCATAGTGCTGATAAACGCGTACGCCGACCAGGTGCGACATGATGTTGGTCAGCCCGTGGTCATGGTTGCCTTCCACCCAAACGACTTCGACGTTTCGTTTCGGATTCGATAGCTTGCGGATGTAACCGAGGAATTTCCAGTGATCTTTGGTCAGGCGTGCGAAGTTGAGGTCGGCAAAAATATCGCCGAGAAGGATCAATCGCTCGAAGCGATTTTCCTTGAGCACGCGTGTGGCTTCGCGGGCATGGCTCGTCTCTGCACCGAGATGCAGGTCGGAAAGGATCAGCGTGTTGTACACGGTCAGATCCATATTTAGGTTGTAGCAAGGGAATGTTACGGGGTGATTAAATATGCATCAATATTAGTGCAGTAGTAGCCAGAACGGTAATTTGCTGGCAGGAATGGAGTTAGCTTGATCGCAAGCAAATATTTCAACAGTGTGAACGGGTGAAATCCACGTCGAACGAAACCGTTTCGAGTTCCGTTACTTCTGCGCAGGCGGCACATATTCCTTGGGCAGTGCCGAACCTTCCCCAAAGAAAAACTGGTCCATCTGCTTGACGATGACTTCCTGATCTTCACGGCGAGCCGGATTCAAGCGATATTCGTTCAGCAGCATCTTGCAGTGTTCTACCCACATCCTCCAGGCTTGCTCTGAAACGTTGTCATAGACTTTGCGGCCGAGGTCATTGTCGAAAGGGGGCTCATCCAGGCCGGGTAATTCTTTTTTGAGTTTCACGCAGAAGACGGTGTGCGTCATAAAATTCCTTTGAAGGGAAAGAATCGTTAAAAAACGATTATACGGATAGGGATCGGGCTTCGGCTATGGGTTATCGGCTTTACGGATTCGACACGATGAGTCAGGATTCAGTCGGCAGATGGGAGCCGGACGGCGAAAGCCGCTACTGGGGCTTCGCTGTTGTTGGCGAATACTCAGCCATGATTGCCGCCAACTGTTCGGGACTTATCGGAGACTCTTCGTTCGGATTACTTATGGCAGCGTTTAATTTTCCCTTAATACCCACGTAGACAGCGTTATAGGATTCGTCGCCAATGTTCTCGACTTCGTGCTTAAAGGGAGGAAACCATCGGGCCTCGCCAGACTTGGAATAAACCTCCGTGACCTTGCCGTTCTGGTCGGTGAACCGGAGGTGTCCACCCGTCACGATGACGACCACGCCGCCGGGATGGTCGTGCATCTGAGACCTTTCGTGCGGCCCATAGTGGACGCTCACTACTTGCACCCGTTCGTTCTCAAAAAGCAGCCGGTAGTGTTTGGGTTCTACCTTAGTTGGGTCTTGCGCCGCCGCGCTATTCACGGCGAGACATAAGATTACGGCTGCGCAGAAATATCTGCACAACATGGGCGCTCCTCCGCTGCTGAAATTTGAGATGTTCTCGGACCTGAGGCAACGCTACGCTGCGGTATCAAGCCTGTCAACGACGGGCAGCCACGATGCCCCAAAGTGGTTAATCGGGCCCAGGTCTGTTGCGGCGATGGGGTGCAATGAAATAAAAACGGCGCCGCTGATGCGGCGGCGCCTTTGGGAGTGAAACGAATCTGTTAGCCGCTATTTCTTTTCTGGCTCTTTATCTGGTGCCTTCTCTTTATCTTTACTCTTGTCTTCGATTGAGAGCAGTTCCACTTCAAAGATCAGCGTGGAGTCGGGGCCGATATCGGCGCCCGCACCGCGCTCGCCGTAAGCCAGATCAGGCGGGATGAAGAGCTGCCACTTCGAGCCGACGGGCATTAGCTGGAGCGCTTCGGTCCATCCTTTAATGACTCCACCGACAGGAAAGGTCGCGGGCTGGCCACGCTTGTAAGAGCTGTCAAACTCTGTTCCGTTGATGAGCGTGCCGCGATAGTTGCAGACCACCGAATCGCTGGCTGTAGGCTTCGGTCCTTTGCCTTCTGTGAGAATTTTGTACTGCAGGCCGCTGGGCTGGGTTACGACTCCGTCTTTGCCTTTGTTGGCAGCGAGAAAATCCGTTCCTTCTTTCTTATTCACTTCTCCGGCTTGTTTCATTTTTTCCTGCTGCTGTTTACGCATTTCGTCCTGCACGGCGGTGATTGCAGCTTGCGCCTCGGCGTCGGTCAGCAAAGTCTTGCCGCCAGCGAGTCCATCTTTCAAGCCGCGGGCCAGAATAGTTGCATCCACGGGAACCGACTGCCGTTGAAGATTTGCTCCCATTTTCATCCCGAGGGCATAGCTGAATTTATCTTTTTGAGTCTTGAGCGCCAGCGGAGCGGCGCTCTTGGCGGCGGTTGCCGGGTGCTTGGCTGCCGGTGCCTGGGTTTTCGTGGAGGAGGCTGCTGGTGGAGTCGCCGGCGCCGGAGTTTGCGCCAGGGCATGCCCGAGCAACAACGTTCCAACCGCCAATAGGTTGACTGCTGTCTTCATAGATTTATGCATTGGGGTATTGTTTCATCGCTGGGGAATCTCCGCAAACGGCAGGCGCGGAACTTATGCTTTTCATCGGTGTGTAACAACTACCAGCGTGAGGTGGGGCGGGTTGCGGATCGTAATCAATGGCGCTGGATATAGTTGACCTTAATCTCAGCGATGCCAGTGCAATCCGAGATACGCGCGCTGCCAGTCTGAGAAGAAGCAGTTACGATGTGCTCGGTCTCCGTTTTGATTCTTACCGATTGTTGGTTGTTCGAATTCGGATCGCCGTTTGGATCGGAATCGATTGACTTGTACTCCACCGCTGCGTCGAACGTGGTGTATCCTTTGCCCTGTTTCTTGTCGCGAAAGTCGAGATAACAAGTCCTTGCGTCGTCAAATAATTGCACGCGGTATTGGATCTCCGGGCTGTTCGAAGTGTTGATCCAATCGGTTTGCTTCTGAGCGAGGATTGGTCCCGTCAAGAAAGGAATCGAGATTAATATCGCGCTGAGTTTGCTCACCTGCCCGATCTCCTTTCTGGAAAGTTAAATCCGTAAGACCATCCTGCGATCCGCGATGGAAAGGTTAATTGGTGGGCCCGCAAGGATTTGAACCTTGGACCAATGGATTATGAGTCCACTGCTCTAACCGCTGAGCTACGGGCCCAAATTTACTACAAATAACTATCTATCAATCACTTGGTACGAAGTTGCAGAGCGAACTCCTTCCGCTTTTCGTGTTCCATAAGTTCCGCAAGCGTCCGAAAGTCCACCCAGTCATCGCTAGGCGGCTTGCGAATGCGTATCGAAGACAGGTACCAAGTAAACTCTTTGATCCCCTCCTTCGCCGCTGGATCGAACCAGTCCTTAAACCCCCGCAACGGCTCCCCTTGGATGGTAACAAAAACCGGGCCAACAGCCCCCATTGAGCGCTTCTGAAGAATCTTCGTCAGACCTGGAGCACATCGCCGTCACGGGCAACCATCTCGTACAACACGGGATTAACGAAAAATCCGATGAAAAGACGGGAGATGAGGCCGGCCACGATGACGATGGCGAACGGCCTTTGAGTATCCGATCCGATGCCTGTGGAAAGGGCCGCCGGCAGCAATCCCAGGCACGCGACGAGAGCCGTCATCATGATTGGACGAAGACGTAAGAGCGAAGCTTCCCTCGTGGCCGCGCGAATCCCCATACCTTCCAGCCGCAACTTGTTGATGTAGGAAACGAGAATGACGGCAGTCTCCACGGAAACGCCGAGCAACGCGAGAAGGCCCAAGACCGAAGAGACGCTGAACGGAGTGTGCGTGAGTTTCAGCGCGACGAGCGCTCCTACGGGTTCAGTCATGATGACGCCCAGAGCAATGGTTACGGGGAACTTGAAATTTCCGTAGAGCGCGAACAGGATCATGAAAATCAGCACGACGGCAAGTGGGCCAATAAAATACATCTGGGACCTGGCCTCGAGAAACTGGCTGTATTCGCCGCCCCATTCCATCCGGTAACCCTGCGGCAGTGTCACCACCTTCTTCACGGCCGCCTGGCCGTCTCGCACCGCCCGCTCGAGGTCACGCCCCTCGACACTGTACTGCACGCCGATATAGCGGGAGTTATTTTCGCGATAGATGAAGGACGCCCCGTTGCCCTGGGTGATATTGGCGAGCTGGCTCAGCGGAATCTGCTGCCCATCCGGGGTGCCCACCAACAAGTTCCCAATCTCATGCGCGCTGCTGCGAAACTGGGGCTGCATGCGGACAACCAGATCGAACAACTTCTCCCCTTGAATCACTTGAGTGACCGCCTGCCCGCCCACTGCGGCCGAAATCACAGCTTCGACATCCGCAACGTTGATCCCATACCGGGCGATTTTGCCGCGGTCGACGTCGAGCAGAAGACTAGGCTGACCAAGTTCGCGCACGACGGTGAGATCGGTGAAGCCGGGTATTTTCGAAAGAGTGGTCTTGATCTGTATTGCTTTATCCTGAAGGACGTTGAGATCGTCGCCATATACTTTGACCGCCAACGAGCTTTTGAGGCCGGTCAGTGCTTCGTCTACGGCATCTTCCGCGGGTTGAGTGTAGTTGAAAATAATTCCCGGGAAGGCAGTGAGTTTATTGTTGATCGATTCGATGAGCTGTTTTTTCTCGCTGATCTGGCCCGTCCAACTTTTGTCCTTGTAAGGCTTGAGGCCGACATAGAATTCGCAGTTGAAAAAACCTGTGGGATCGGTGCCGTCGTCGGGGCGACCTAACTCCGAACCTACCACGGTGACCTGCGGATACGACATAAGGATGTCGCGTATCTGAGGAGCAATGCTGCCAGCCTCTTCGAAAGAAATGGTGTAGGGCATGGTGGCCCGCACCCAGAGCGCGCCTTCGTCAAGGTGAGGCATGAATTCGCCACCGATGAAGGGAACCAGAAGCAACGCGGCCCCGAAGATCAAGGTGGCAATTGCGATGGTGGTCTTCGGCCGATCGAGTGCCCAATCCAGTTGACCGGCATACTTCCGCTTCATCCATTCGAATGCGCGATTCGGTTTCTCACGCACCCCTTTCTTGAACCAGTAGGAGGCGAGAACAGGGATCAGTGTCAGCGTCAAAATGAGCGCACCGATCAGCGCAAACGACATCGTCTCGGCCATCGGATGGAACAGTTTTCCCGAGGGCCCACTTAAGGCGTAGATCGGAAGGTATCCGGCGAGGATGACGGCAACCGAATAGAAGATGGGGCGATCCACATCTTTGGCAGCGGCAAGGATAACCTCGCTCAGGTTGTAGGTCTGCCCCTCGCGCAGGGCCAGCTCGCGGTAGATGTTCTCAATCATCACGACCGTGCCGTCGATGACAATTCCGAAGTCGATGGCCCCGATGGAGAGCAGATTCGCCGCTACGTCGTGCGCATGAAGCACGATGAAGGCAAACAAAAGCGAGAGTGGAATGGTGAGGGCAACGATAACAGCAGCACGAAAGCTGACCAGAAAAAAAATCAGTACAACTAAGACCAACACCATGCCACGAAGAAGATTCGCCTCAACGGTGTCGGTGGTCAGGTCTACTAACTCGCTGCGGTCATAATAAGGATGAATCTTGACGTCAGGGGGCAGAATCTGACGGTTCAGTTCCTCGGTCTTTGCTTCCACACCTTTCAACACGTTTTGCGTCTGCTGCCCACGCAGCATGAGAATGACACCTTCCACGGCGTCGTCATTTTTCTGGAAGCCGAATTCGCCCAGGCGTGGCGCGTGCCCGATGGTTACGTCTCCCACATCGCGCACTCGAATGGGAACTCCTTTGTTAGCTCCGACTACGATGTTTCCAATGTCATCTGTGTTTCGCACCAACCCGATCCCGCGAACGTAATAGAACTGTCCCCCTTGAGAATAGAATCCGCCGCCGGCATTTGAATTGTTGGCGGCAAGAGCCGCAGTGACCTGGGGAATGGTCAGGTGATATCCATAGATGCGCGCCGGGTCGAGCAGCACCTGATATTGCATCACCGTTCCGCCGAAGCCGGAGTCGTCTGCCACCCCGTGAACTGATCGATAAGCTCTCTCAATCACCCAGTCTTCAATGGTTTTCAGTTCCTGTGGGCTGCGGTCGGGACTTTCGAGCACATAGCGATAGACCAAGCCGCTGGGACTGAACAGGGGCGCCAGAGTTGGGGTCACTGCTGTTGGCAGCGTAGCTTGCGCTAGCCGCTCAAAAACAATCTGCCGCGCAAAATAATCGTCTGTGCTCTCCTCAAAGGTCAGGATGAGATCGGAGAGCCCGTAGAGCGAGATGGAGCGCATCACGACCATGTGAGGCACGCCGTTCATCTCGAGTTCGAGGGGAAGGGTGACCAGCCGCTCAACTTCTTCGGCGGCATGGTCCGGCCACTGGGTGATGATTTCAACCTGAGGCGGCGAGAGGTCGGGATAGGCATCGACCGGCATCCTTTGAAAAGACAGGATCCCGCCGACTGTGATGAAAGCAGTCAGCATCAGCACCAGGAACCGTTGCCGCAGCGCCGCTTGGACGATTCGATGGATCATTCAGTCTTGATGAATCCCATTCTTAGAGAGTCGTTGGAATTGTCTCTCAAAGTCTCCGCAATCCGGCTAGCGCTGCAGCGAGTTTGCAAACTGCAGAAACAAGCTTCCGTTGCCGACGACTTGGTCACCAGGTTTCAGCCCACCGGTAATCTGCGTCTGACCATTCAAACTTTCTCCCAGTGTTACCGATCGTCTGCCAAACTGGTTCGCAGATGCCGCGGCATAAACAAACGGCTGGTTCTCTGTATCCCGCAGGACGGCGGCATCGGGAAGCGCGATTGCATCGCGAATCGTTCCGGCATTCACGGTCGCAACCACGTACATATCTTTTTTTAGCTTGTCGCCAGGATTTGGAGTTTCGATCCGCGCCTGCAACGTGCGCGTGCTCGGATCCAGAGAGGCCGCGACGTACGCAATACGCCCGTGGAACACTTCGGGATAAGTGTCCGTCTGAATGGTCACCGTATCCCCGACCCGTACGTAGGGCAAATCTTTCTGATAGACGTTAACCAATACCCAGACAGTAGTAGTGTCAGAGATCATGAAACATTGCGTAGTTCCGGGCTGAATGACTTGTCCCGCCGATACATCCTGCTCGACCACAAGGCCGCTGATCGGGGCTTTAACGGGAACTTCGAACGAAGGTGGAGCTTTCACGAGCGCGTCAGGATCGGCGATTCCCATGACCTTCAACGCGGCTTGAGCAGACGCAAGGTCACCGCCAGCCTGAACCTCGACCGATTCCGCCTGCTCTACATTCTGTTCGGCAATCGCGTGGTGCTGATATAAATCCTGAGCTCGCGCGTATGCCTTTTGTGCCAAGGCATAAGCATCTTTGGCCTTTAGATAGTTGGTGCGAAGCTGCGAGTAATCCGGGCTGGCCACATACAACATCGGTTCGCCCTGCTTCACTTTCTGTCCCGGAACAACGACCATTCTGCTGACCGGCCCGCTCACTTGAGTGATAACTGGCGTTGTATGGAAACTGTTGTAAGCCACCGCACCGGTCAGCCGCAACGATCGGATGAGCGTAGTGGGCTGTACTGTGAGCACCTGCACATGCGACATCTGGTCCGGTGGGATAGTAAACAGCTCGGCACTGTTGGAAGTCGTATTGTTGGGGTTCGCCGCGGCATTGGAAGCCGATTCCTGACAAGAGGTCAGCATGAGTGCGATGGCAGATATTGCGGCCAATACCGCCAACCGCTTCCCGCGATCCATGACGATCATCATGGCAAGTTCCTCGTTCCCACGGCTTGCTTCAGTTGTTCGAGAGCGGTCATATAAGAGGCTAGCGCCTGTCGATACGCCAATTGGATAGAGCGGTAACTCCGCTCGGCGTCGAGAAAATCCAGGAGGCTGGCGGCGCCGCGCTTGTATGCATATTCGCTGATGTCGCGCGAATCCTGTGCCTGCTTTAGGTAACCTGAAGTATAGAGTTGCACCACTTCGTCGTTGCTCTTGACCGCCTCGAAGGCATTTGCAACATCGGAAAGAACTGTATCACTGGCCGCCTGCTGCTGCTCTTGCGCTTGTGTAAGCGCATAGCCGGTACGGGCGATTTCTCCTTGATTGCGGTTGAAGATAGGCAACTCAAAATTCGCGAAGATGGAAGCCGTGTTCTCGCCAGAAACGTGGGTAAAGTCATAAGTGCCATTTACATCGACCTTGGCATTTGCCTTGGCAAGCGAGATCTGGCTCTGCGCTGCGGTTATTCCTAGTTCAGCGGCACGGAAGTCGGGGCGCTCTCGCATCGCCTTTGTCTGCAGGTCTTCCAGGTTCGCCTTGAGCGGCTGATACGCCAGGTCGCCGATCACGTCAAAATCGGCTGGTACCGCGTTGTAGCCCAGAAACTCACGCAGACCGACCAGCGCCTGCGCTTTGGCCAGGCGGGCGGACGATACGTCGGTCTGAAACTGCAGAAGCTGCAGCTTGATTTTTAGATAGTCGCCTTCTCCAATGTAACCTGCCTTCAGTTGTGCCTCACCAATGTCGACCGTCTGCTGGAAGCCCTTTAGGTCTTGAAGAGCGAACTGCAGTGTGGATTCAGCCAGTAAAACACTGACGAACTGTTGGCCCACATTGAAAGCCAGCGTTCGCTCGGCGTCGGTAACTTGGGCACGAGTAACGGCGGTCTGATCGCGAGCGGCCTGTAGGCGCCGTTGCCGCTTGTGACCACGTTCGAAGAGATATCCGATCCCGACATCGAACTGCTGGGTCTGATCCAGATTTTCCCCAGAAAAATCTTGTGGGCTAAAAAATGGGATGAATTGGCTATCGGCCCCAAGCGTCGGATTAGGCCGCAGGTTCGCGGTAATCTCCTGGGCCTGGTTCTGGAGAATCAGAGTTCGCGTCGCTTTTATGGAATGGTTGTGTGCCAGCGCCAGATCAATGGCCTGATCAAGGCTGATCAGGGTCGTATTTTGTCCACTGCCCGTTCCCACTAGCAGCAGGAAAAACATCGCAGCCGGAGCCAGTATCCGAAAGCACCTGGAACGCATAAGGGTTGAGATCAAAGCGCCTTTGACTTTGGCCCAACAGAACTCGATCCAAGGCTCGAACATGATGAGCCCTTCGCCAAGCGCTGTCGTTCCGACCATCCTCCTAGGTAAGACTGCGACTCCAGGGTGAATGGATGTATTCTAACTCAGCGCATTCACGATTCGGGCCAGACGATGATCCTTCTCAGAGGCGACTTCAATCGCACAGTCGACAAGATTGTTGACTGAAGCCAGATAAAGGTAGTGAGAACAGCTACGGAGAAAGGGCCGTAGCCGCCTATCGCGTTCGGTCCGCTAGGTGATGACTCCGGGATGGTCGGCCTACCAGAAACGGCTTCGTGGAGATCAGCCGTGATGTCGCCAAGGCGACTTCTAGACAATCATCGGGAGGGAGGACTGGCCTAATGGCTATTGCTCACGATTATTGGGATCGGTCAGGCCCTGCATGAATGCAGTTAGGCTCGTTTCCAGGGTGCTCTTGCTTGCTTCCGGCATGTCGATGAAACGGAAGGGCTGGAGCCATCCCTGCGTGGCCCACATAGGGAATAGCATTTGCGCCTTCTCGCGAATCGTGGTTTCGCCGAGGTGAAAGATAAACTCGACCACGAGTTTTTCATCGAGCGGTTTATCGAGGTTCACCAGGCCCCCGGTGCTGGAGAGTTGGTGAAGTTTCCCGCGCACCTGGCGCCGGTTGGGCAGTCGAATAAGTGTCAGAATCGACCCTCGAAGCTTCACTCGGAACGGGCGCGGCGTGCCCTTTTCCAGACGGGCGGAAGACGCTTCCAAGGCTATTTGTTCTGCGGTTTGCGTCATACTTAGCCTGCAGTATGGCACCACGCGGAACACAGAACGAGGTTACGAAAGAACGGGTTCAGGATTGCTTCCGGTGTCACGCCTAGCAGGTTTATTTTCGCCCGGGACGAGCTTCGCCTTGAGCGGAGAAAACGTTGTACGGCCAGACGTTTGCGCTTTTGCTCGTACGATTGCCGGGGCTGGCGGCAGCACTGGGATCGCAATCCCAGTCTTGCGGCGGGTCGGTGATTCCCCAAATGTTTCCGGGATTGTAGAGCGACACGCCGATGAGAAATTGCTTTCCATCGTGACCAAGCGGCAGGCAACTGGCCACGCGGGCAGAAGCGCTTGCGCCACCGGGAAGGTTGCTCAACAGAATGGGAGTTTCGAGGGGCAAGGCTTGCGATGCGCGGAGTCCGCAGCCCTGCGCGCTGACGACCAGAGCGTCACAGGTTGCGGAAAAGGGATTCCTCCGGTCCATGCTGGTCACAGTGACCGGAACCTGCACGCGGACTCTGGTGCTGCGTCGGGCCGCTCTCGGTGTCAGAATTTCCATGGATCAGATTTCATGGGGCGGCGCGCTTTTGCGTCGACTCCAACTTGCTAGTGTGACAGAAGCGGAGCCGTGGGATTAGCAAGATAAGGAGAGACAAGTGACGGGAGTAACCTCTCATGAGGAAAGGGTTCAGATGCCAGAATGCATCGCGCCCGGCTTTTCTCTTTAATTTAGCGATAGTTATTGATCTTTATTTATCGAGGTCGAGTACCTCGGGCTAGCCTTGCGCCTGCTAAGATGGCTCACCTCCGTGAATCCGGAACTTTCTTCGTCCGCCGGCTATCTCGCGACATCGACTTCAGTAGAGCGCGAGTGGAATCTTCTGCTGGTCGCGAGTTCTCCTGAATGTGGTCAGCGCGAGATCAATCGGATACGACAGATGCTGGATGCGAAGCGTCCGGTCGATTGGGGCAACGTGCTTGAATTTGCCGATCGACATGGCACGTCGTCGTTGCTGTATCGAAATCTTTCGCATCTGCCGGGAACCGTCCCGTCGTCTCAACTGGCTGTGCTCGCTCAGCATTACCAAACCAACGTTCACAAATCTCTTTTTCTCGCCCGCGAACTGATCCGCATTCTGGACTGCCTCGACGGACTGGGCATTGAAGTTCTGCCTTATAAAGGCCTCGTGCTTTCGGAGATGTACTACGGCGATATGGCGTTGCGCCAGTCGGGCGACCTCGACTTGTTCGTGCGCAAGAGCGATGTAGCGCGGATTAAGAACGCAGTTCGAGAGTTGGGATATACAGTGCGCGTGCCGATTCCTGAAGAGGCCGAGCAGGACTATATTGCGTCAGGATACGAGTGCACCTTCGACAGCGCCGCTGGCAAGAACGTGCTTGAACTGCAGTGGGCGCTGCAGCCCCACTTCTATGCGGTCGATTTTGACATGGAAGGGATGTTTGATCGGGCGGCAAAGGCCGTGGTTGCAGGGCGCACGGTGGAGACGCCGGCTCCCGAAGACCTGGTCCTGGTGCTTTCCGTGCATGCCGCAAAGCATGTTTGGGGACGCCTGATTTGGCTCTGCGATATTGCGCAGGTTTTGAAAATGGGGAATCTAAACTGGAATTGGATCGAACATCAGGCGCAAGAACTCGGCATCGAGCGAATCCTGCGGATCACGCTGCAGTTGACGAACCGGTTCCTGGCGACCGCGATTCCGCCGCCGATCGAAAAGTCGATCAAGGCTGATCATATTGCGCAAGCCTTCGCCGATGAAATCGCAGAAAGGGTGATTCGCGGCGTTTCTTACGAGGAAGATCAGCTGTCTTACTTTCGCTTGATGATGCGGCTTCGGGAGCGTCGTGCCGACCGAATCCGGTTCTTCACCCGCCTCGCTTTTACTCCCGGCGCCGGCGAATGGGAGATGGTTCGCTTACCCAAGTCTGCGTTTCCTCTCTACCGGCTGGTGCGTTTAGCGCGGCTTGCCTCCAGATTTGCGCGTGGTTCAACTCGCCGGTAGGTGACCCCTCGGGGGCACTGTTCAAACCGTGTCCGCCTGTAACCCACCTAGTCCTAGCCCCACCTAAAGCGATTAAGTCGGCCTTGGGCAATAGCCGCGGAACCTAGACTCTAAGCACTTTGGACGATTGACTTGAAGGGGGTCTCGAACTAAGATTTCCTCCCTAGAGCGGGCCAAACTTCTGCTGCCTGATCGCATCACAATAAAACCAAGCTGAAGGAAATGGTCTTAAGACACGAACAGGACTTGGTTGCTCTATTTTGCAGACGCGATGTTGCACCGGCCATATTGAAAAAACGGAAGAACTAATCGGCCGAGAAGCGAGGGGGGGATATGTACTACCTGGCACGTAAGCAGGTCGTGAGTTTTGTCTCGAAAAAAGGATGGGAGACAAGCTTCGCGACATCGGTTACTGTGTTGTTCGTTTTCTGCGCACTCTTCACCGATCTTGCGGACGGTCGTAACGCGCCTAGCCCCGCTGAATCGGCAAGTCTCTCTCCGCAGGCTCAGTCCAGCATTTCTGCAGCGATGGGGCGGGACATCCCCACTTACCAAGCAAAGGCCAAGCGGGGCCGCATTGAAGCCGACAATGCGCGTCAGAAGCTGACCACGAATTTTACGGTGCACGGCGTTCAGGTGTTCAGCGGCCGCCAAAACTGGACGATGGTTTTGCAAAGCTACGGTTATGGTGACGCTTTGCAATCCGTAATAGCAGCGGCTCCAAAGGCGAGTTCAAACCGCGTGGAATACCGGCGGGGCGCGCTTACAGAATGGTACTTGAACGGGCCGTTCGGGCTGGAGCAGGGAATTACGGTGCAAAAGCGGCCGGCACACGCCGATGGCCAGCCTCTCACCGTGGCATTCGCGATGGAGAGCAATCTGGCTGCGGCAGTGGATGAAAACGAAAAGGGGCTGACGCTCACTCGCGGCGACGGTCAGATGGCATTTCATTACCGCGGACTGTTGGCTTACGACGACAGCGGGAAAAAATTGCCGGCGTGGCTTGAGCTGAAGGGGTCGCAACTGCTGTTGAGGGTCGAAGATACGTCGGCTCTTTATCCTGTGGTGATCGATCCCTTTGTACAAACCGGCGAGCTGACGGCCTCGGATGGCGTTCCAAACGCCGAGTTTGGGGACTCCGTGGCCGTGAGCGGTAGTACCGTGGTAGCCGGTGCGCCGGGGTGCCTGAATTGCGGATTCGTTGGTGCGGCGTACGTTTTTACCGAGCCGGCGAATGGCTGGGGGAACATGACTCAGACCGCTAAGTTGACGGCATCGGACGGAGTGGCGAATAACCAGTTCGGTTTTGCCGTGAGTATTGACGGTGGAACGATTGCGGTGGGAGCGCACGGCATGAATAGCGGCAGAGGCGCAGTCTACGTTTTCACCGAGCCAACCAACGGCTGGACAAACATGACGCAGACTGCGAAGCTGACCGCCTCCGACGCTACACCGAGCGAATTGGTGGGCCGCTCCGTATCGATCAGCGGCAATACGGTGGTCGCAGGGGCACCTCAGGACAACAACGGCGCGTACAAGGAGCAGGGCGCGGCCTACGTTTTCGTGGAGCCTTCCAACGGTTGGGCCGATATGACCCAAACCGCAAAGCTTACCCCTTCGGACGGAGTCTCTTATGGCGAAATGGGTTACTCAGTTGGCATTGACGGCAATACCATCGTGGTCGGCGATCCGAGCCCGATTTCCACGAGAACCGCGTCGGCGGGCAAAGCTTACGTGTTTGTTCAACCCCTCGGCGGCTGGGTCAATATGACGCAAACGGCTGAATTAACCGGCTCCGATGCAACAGTTGGTGCACGCCTGGGGAATTTCGTGGGCATCAGCGGCAACACGGTGGTAGCAGGAGCGCCTCTGGCCACGCCCGGAACGAAACCGCAGCAGGGCGCGGCATACGTGTTCGTCGAGCCGGTAACTGGCTGGGCGAATATGACGCAGACCGCCAAGCTGACCGCCTCGGATGGCGTACGTGGCGCTTACTTCGGACGGGCCGTGGCCATCAGCGGCAACGAAATTGTCGTCGGCGCGCCTAATCAAACGGTGAACTCCGATGTCGGCGAGGGCGCGGTGTATGAGTTCCTGGAGCCCGAAACTGGTTGGGCGAATATGACCCAGAGCACCGAGCTCAATGCGATTCATGCCGGGGATAACGATCAAGTTGGCTGTCGCGTGAGCGTCGACGGCGCCACAGTCGTTGCGGGGGCCCTCGGCGGGAGCAAGCGAGGCGCAGTTTTCGTGTTTACAGATACGCAGTAAGTAAGGTGTTAGTTGGTGATTTGACCGCGAACCATCAACTTCTGAACACTAATCTCCATTTTCCTTCTCGCGCGAGTCGGCGTCGGCGTGCAGCCATTCGTCCAGAGCGTGAGCGAGGAGTTCGATATCCTGGCGGCATTTCCGCAACTCCTGCACCATCTGCAAAGATTGATGGATGGTCTGCTGCTTCTCCTGCACGTAGGATTCGTGGCGTTTTCGGATGAAGGATTCCAGGGCTTCGGCGGCGGCTTCCCGTTCTTCTTTCACCGCGCAGAATTCAAGTCCAAAACAAAAGCCCGAGCGGCTGCGCACAACCCCGGCAACCCGTATTTTGTCGGGGGTTTGGAACTCAACTTCCATCAGGTCGCCAGGCTGCAGGTTGACTCCGCCGTAGAGTTCCATGCCGGCGCGGCTTAGCTCACAAACCAGACCGGGCACAGTTACATTCTCGGAGTCAGCATGAGCCGCGATCAAGACAGGCAGGTACACATGAAAGCGGGGCCAGCGGCGAGTGTTGGTTGCGTCCATCGTCGGGGAGTTGTCATCAAACTCGATCTACAAGCTCAGTTCCGTTCCACTATTTCAAGATTCCGAAATGCAGTAGATAGGCCGCCGTGGCAAGACCTACAGTAAGCAGGCCAACTGCGCCTGCCAGCTTAAAACGCCAGGGGCGCGGTTCTTCGCGATTCGCCGAGGCAGCCCGCAGTTTCTCGATCCACTCCTCTTCGGATTTGTTCTGATTGGATTGCTGCCAAATCAGCGTTCCCAGGCGGCGCTGATCATCGGCCGCCAGCGAAACGAAGCGGAACGGCTGCAACGCATCGCTAACTGGACGCAACATCTCCGCACCTCCCAGCACCGAGCCCTCTCCGGTCAGAAACATCACCTTCACTCGCGATCCCTGATCCACGGGCTGCGGGAGCGATAAGAGTCCACCGGTTAGTGAAATCACCTGAAGGTTTGCGCTGGTACGTTGACCATCTGGAAAGCGGAGCACAGCGGGAGTATTGCTCTCCAGATGTGCCCGCGGAACACGCCACTGCGAACAAGGTTGGGGAAGGCCGCTCATAACGAACTCAGTATGCGGCGGCGTGGTTACTAACTGAAGATTACCTAGGTGCCGCTTTCGGTCTGGTTACTGGCACGAAGGACGTAACACTTCGAACGAGCCATTACTTCGCGACTCGGCGAAACCAATTACTTAACAATTTTATTTCTTACGATCTGGGCCATCTCTCGTAGGGTAGGCTTTTGTTAGCGATCCTAGTTTTCAGTTTTAAGAATCTTCTTCGACGAGTGGGCTTGGGTCATTAGCCCCGCGCTGAAGCGCTCTCATCGATTCTCTTTCGACATGTTGCCACTCAGCCGAGATTCTCCGAGGCATGCTCGGTTTTTTAAAGACAGAGAACAGTGAGAAGTTTTAACTCTGAGGGTGAGCGATCAATGTTTTTTCGGAATACAGGAATCTATTCTTCTTAAGCTGCGTTGCGCTATAGCCTGTCCCTGAAAGAGCAACCGGTTCGATCGCCTTGAACGTGGGGAATTTATTCGCTCTTTCCCATTTTGAAATTCGGCTTTCGTAACAACGGCGTTTTTTGCGCGTTATCCAGTCGTATCGAGAGCAAGGTTGCGCACAGACATAGAGCAGCCTGCCGGCGTGCACATGTGTCGCGTACTTTTTTCTCCTAGATCAAATGTTGCGTGACAGTCCGAGCCCGACAGTCCTCTTTCCCTGGAGAGGAGAAACAGTGTGGCAAACATCGCAGTACATCAGCCCATCGACTTTCGGATTGCAAAGGCTCTGCAAGCCATCGATCATGACCCGTCAACCTCCATTCCGCACCTTGCGACCCTGGTAAGCCTCAGCGGATCGAGGCTGCGTCACTTGTTCAAGACTCAAGTCGGCATGGGACTGAAATCTTTTCTCACCGATCGGCGGTTGAATCGAGCAGCGTTTTTTCTGCAAACCACCCAAATGACGATCAAAGAGATTTCCTATCTCTCGGGTTATTCTCAGAGTCCGAATTTTGATCGAGCGTTCCAGAGAAAATTCCGATGTAGTCCAACCTGCTATCGAAATCAACAGCGGCAGCCGATTGTGCTACAAAATAACCTCTTCGGATAACTAACGCTTGTTGACCCTGAAGCTGCGGCGTGGCATCTTCGCGACGATACTTAATCAAGATGACGCTGGGGGGCCAAAGCAAAAGGCTGGCGTCAATATAAAAAAGTAGAAAATCCCCGTTTCTTCGATCATAGGAAGTACCTACGGGTGACGGCGTTCGCCGTCGGTTACCAACGAAAATTCAACCGGCTTTGCGGTAACAGGACCTCGGTCGCTTAGGACGTCAGTCCCGTGCGCAGAGGGATAGTACCCACGCCCGAGCCCTGCTGGTAGACATCCCCAGAATCCCCCGATATAAGACCAAAGACCTGGGCACCCCGGGCCGCCGCTCTCGGCGTTCGACCGTGGCGTAGTTTACAACTTCGAGCTTGGCCGTGAAGAGAAAGAACGGATGTCGCCGAGAGGGACTGCCTCTCCGATCTTTGGATCGATGACTTCATTACTCTGAGGTTCATTACCTCTCGGAACGCTAGGTCTCCTGCCTATTGTCCATGGATCAAGTCATGTCAGAAAATCCTGACGAAGCATCCGATTTTTTCGCACAATCGACTAGAGGGATCATGCCCCTAGGTAATGTCGAGCCATGCAGCCTGACTTGAAAGAAAAGGTCCTATACCTTATCGTGAATCAGTTGCATTCGCGGGGTCGCTCTGCCCGCTTCTACTAAGGTGCATTCCGTGAACGAGGTTATTTCCGTGTGCGAACAGCTAGTCTCGGCCCGAATGGATAATCGGTAATGGCAGGTCTGCGTGTCGCGGTGTTGGGGGCCACTGGGGTCGTTGGAAGCGAGATCCTCTCCGTTCTTGAACAGCGTCGTTTTCCTGTTGGTACCCTCCGCCCGTTAGCCTCGTCCAGATCAGCAGGGAAGACCGTGCGGTTTTGTGGTGAGAGCATTCCGGTTGAGGTCGCCTCCCCTGAAAGCTTTAAGGATCTCGACATCATTCTGGCAAGCGCTGGTGCGACTGCAACCCGCGAGTTGATGCCTGCCCTTCGGAATAGCGGCGCCATACTCATCGACAATTCAAGCGCCTTTCGCATGGAGCCTGACGTGCCTCTTGTTGTTCCGGAAGTGAATCCGGAGGCGCTCAAGACCCACAATGGCGTAATTTCTAATCCAAATTGTGTTGCCATTATCTTGACAGTCGCGATCGCGCCTATTCACCGAAAGGTTGGAATCAAACGAATTGTTGTGTCAACATACCAATCCGTGAGCGGTGCCGGACTGGCAGCGATGAAGGAGCTTGAATCGCAGACTCGTTCAATCCTTGAAGGAAAGGAAGCCGTGCCGTGCGCATTGCCGCATCCTATCGCGTTCAATGTCTTCTCCCATAACACAACCGTTCAGTCCAATGGCTACAATGGCGAGGAGAACAAGGTGATGATGGAGACCAGAAAAATTCTGGGGGATCCAGACCTTGCCGTAACTGCTACTTGCATCCGGGTTCCGGTCGTGCGTGCTCACAGCGAATCCATTAATCTGTCCTTACGCAACCCCCTTTCAAGACAAGAGGCCAGGGATCTATTGTCCAAGGCGCCAGGCTTAGAACTGATGGACGACTGGGCCAATAACATCTTCCCAACCCCAAAGATTGCGTCAGGCCAGGATGTTGTCTATGTGGGAAGAATAAGATCCGATATTTCGCAATCCGGCGATACAGGGTTGGATCTCTTCGCGTGCGGTGACCAACTCCGCAAGGGCGCCGCTCTAAACGCAATTCAGATTGCCGAACTGATTTAAGCGAGCCAATCCTAAGAAGAGCAGTTTAAGTGCTTGAAAAGATTGGTCGGGGAGAGAGGATTTGAACCTCCGACCCCCTGGTCCCGAACCAGATTCCGGCTCTTGCTGAACGCTATTGAAATCTGTGGGCCGCAAGTGATTTGCAATGAACGAGTTGGCTGCGCGCGTTTTCGCTCGTTGAACTTTATTGATCTCTTGTGCCACGACCGCTACAAAATCGTCTACAACTTCCGAAAACCGGAGGACAATTTTGCTGCTGAGCCATGCTACCCCACCAGCAGAAGCCGTATGGATGGACGGAGACTATCGTCTGGTAACGAGCTATTCAAACAATCCGCTGTACTTTGAAGCAAGATCTGAGGGTTTTGCCATAAAATTCCTTTGCTTTCTGGATATCGTTTGCGGAAAAACTGCTGAACGCCTTCGTGTTGAGCCATAGTGAACCCCTGTTTGTCTGATTCGATGCAGAATTACCTTTTCGAATATGAAAGACGAGAGCAGCCGAGCGCGCAGCTTTGTTAGGAAGGAGAAGATCAGTCAGAGCGATGACGTGCACGGCAGGAAGAAGTTATGCACCGGCACGTGCAATTCGGTCGCGTGTCCAAAAGTCGTATCGCAGTACTTATAGAATCAGGCTATTTCCGTGAAGAGGAGCGCAGTTCCTCAGAGAAATTGGTCAAACAGCACCGCATGCAGTTTGGACGAAAGTCGGAGAAGCCGATAAGCGACCACGTGCGTCAGCTTGCGGTTCGCGTCCTCCAACTGCTTCAGCCGTTTGCTTCGCCGCTTTCCATCCCGCCGTACTTCGCCTTTCAGCGGTAAGTAGGGTGTTCGGTGATTCCGTGCTGACGGCATAACTCTGCCGTGTGCTCAATCCTGCCTCGCCTTGCGTCAGGATCGCGATGATCTGCTCCTCGCTGTGCCGTGTACCTTTCATTGCCGTTCTCCCCTCCTGGGTTTGGGAGAACTCACATTATAGATGGTATAGTTTGCGAGGTTGTGTCAATAGGATCGTTATAAGTAGAGCATATGAAAGATGTTCCGACCCTGTGCTGCTTTACAAGTAGGACCAGTGCTCATCGGGCTTGGAGCATTATCTTGGGCTCACGGCTGTTCGGACGAGAGACTCTACCTGACTCCAGGGAGTAGGGCCCTGATGCATCGCGTAAACCGTGAGAACCTCTAAATGTTCGCGCTGAACCGCCTGTACGACTTCATACATCAGTTCAGGATCGTACAAGCTGCCATCGTCATTAATGGACAGTGTATCGCTGGCATATAACAATTTACGCTCGGGAAAGTAAACCATATATTGTCTTTCCGTTGACACCCCTCTTAAAGGATATAGTTGCAGTCGATTTTGATCCTGCCCGATGTTAATAGTTTGCCCAACCGTCTGCCACTTTGGCTGTTTGGGGTGTTGCGCAAGCAAGTCCGGAGCTTGTATGTGAGGCGCATGCACCAGACGATCCAGGAGGGGCAGATTCAGGTCAAGAGCATATACAGGAATTCCCTCGGCGACTACCTGGCGTATTCCGCCAACATGTGGCCATGAATCTGATGTCGAAAGCACTGCCTTGATGGGCGTGCCAGGATAACGGCGCTTCACTTCACTTATGATGCCACTAACGTATTCCGAAGACAGCGGACACTCGAGTACGAGCACCCCGTCATCCTGCTTAATAATGGTAGCGTTCCATGGGCCTACCAACAGCGTCACTTCGGGAGCTAAATCTTTGGTCTCTCCCAGCTTGAAAGGTACCTCGAAACCTCTAGCCGCCAAGCTCTGTTGCTTCGCCGCGGCGTCCATTTGGAATAGTGACTCGTCTAACTGACCATTCACTTCGAGGTCTAGGATCTGCGTTGTCCGCCAGAGCAGCTGGTTGCGTTCCTCGACAGTATTCGTGGGAAAACGGAAACCATGGAAAAACTTCCAATTATCGAAATATATCCTTCGCTCCACATCGCCCCAATAGAACCAAAAGTCGTGAAATTGCGTGGTCGTGTCGATAGCATCGAGCGAAAGGTTGAAACTGTTAATCAAGATTCGTTTCGACTGACCTAGACTCGTAAAACCAAGAGCCAAGTGCAAGGTTGATCGAAGCATTATCGGAGCTTCAAAATGGAGGTCGTTCGCGTTAGCCGCATCAAGCAGGACGTTCACCGGAAGAAGACCCAGCGCATCGCGAGCTGCCTCAATATCTGAGGGAGAGCAGGGCTGGTCGGCCTTCGCTCCCCGGCGCACGCCGCCATCCGGGCCAGCAATGACTACCTGAGAAATCGTGGCGGCGCCAGGATCGGACTCCGGCCATGTTATCTCGACCTTGCGATAAACCCTCCTTCCCTTGAGATCGAGAATCGCGGTTGTGTGCGCGTCTGAGGTTAGGAAAGGCTCCTGGCGGTAGGACTGCTCGGCGACCTGGGTGTGCGAGACAAGTTCCAGATGCAGAAGATTGACTGATTCAAGACTTTTACGCCCTCCCATGGCATCGAGTATCGAGGCTATGCAGCTCTTTGGCCCCGAAGCTTGGCAACTCGCGCCCAAGCTGCCTAAAGCAGATGCCTTTGTTGCGCTTGTGTTGGCAGGAAGTGACGCCGACGCTAGTACTAGCACCCCACCAACAAATAGCGCCGCCGTCCATGCTATGCCGGAGGAAACTAAATCGACCAGCTTTAGCCGGCTCATACTTTGCTCCTAACTTCAGATCATCCGTAGATCATCCGTGATCACGGCAAGGTAATGGCCCGTCGCTATTTGTACCGAAGCGCATCGAGAGGATCTATGCGCGTCGCCCGTCGAGCCGGGAAATAGCACGCAAATAGTATAACAATCACCAGCAACATGGAAACCGCAACGAAGGTCAGTGGGTCAGTTGGGCGGACGCCATATAAGAAGTTAGCTATCATCTTACCCGTAACAAAGGACAAGGCAAGTCCCAAAAATATACCTACGACTGCAAGCCTTGCCCCGTGGCCGAGAATCATACGAAAGACTGTTCGGTCTTCTGCACCCAGCGCCATGCGAATTCCTATCTCCTGCGATCGTTCTTGCACAGAATACGACATGACGGCATAGATTCCTGTACAAGCAAGAATAAGTGAGACGAAAGAAAAGGCGGTCAACAAGAACATAGAGAATCGCGGTTGCGCCATCGAGGTCTGAACTAAAGAGGCGAAACTGGTTTCGTTGGCAATTGGCAAGTCCGGATTGAGGGCATGAATCTTATTCCGAATACTTGCCGAAAGGTTTGCTGGATCTACGTCAGCACGCACCACGACATGCATCACCAGCAACGACGGGTATACCTTTTGAGAATAAGGAACATACATTTCAGGTCCGGGGGTTTCCCGCAGGGAAAGCCGCTTTACATCGGCTGCGATTCCGATGATCATCATGGTTGGATACCGGGGGCTGCCGAGCGCAACCTGTTTCCCGACGGGGTTTTCACCGGGCCAAAACTTTTTGGCCATAGCTTGATTGATGATAGCTACCGGCACCGCATTCAAATCATCGCTGTCGAGAAAATCCCGGCCTTGTAGTAGTGGAGTGCCGACGGCCGAGAAATAACCTGGCGAAGCAACCGTGTAACCGGCGACAGGATGCTCCCGGTTCGATGCAGGGTGGTCCGGAATTCGTATGATCGAACTTTCCGTCCCTCCAGCCATCGGAATCGCACCCGCCAGACCGACCGAGTCGACGCTCGGCAAAACCCGCAACCCCTCCAGCATCTCGCGATAAAGATTGACCTGGGAGCTCACCTCAGAATATTGCGAGGGAGGCAGCGCGACCTCAAAAGTTAGAACCCGTGCTCGATCGAAGCCCGGATCTGTCCTGAGCATGCTGACGAATGTGCGTGTAAGTAGCCCAGCTGAGGCCACCAGCACCAGCGCCATCGCCACTTCGAAGATGATAAGACCGTTTCTCGTGACTTTTCCCAACCCACCGACGGAGCGTAAATCTCCTTCTTTCAAGGCTTCCATCAAATTCTGTCGCGCGGACACAAATGCAGGAAATACCCCAAAACCGATACCTACAACGAACGTGAGCCCCACGGCGAAAACACATAGTCTCAGATCGAGAGTCGCATCTTGAAGCCGAGGAATATTTGCAGGTCCCCAAATCTTCGCCAAAAACACACCAATGATCGCGAACACAATACCAAGAATGCCTCCCGCGAAAGAAAGCAGCAGACTTTCGGTCAACAATTGAAAGATCAAACGCCGCTTTCCGGCGCCTAGAGCTTCCCGAATGGCAAATTCTCGTCGCCGCTGCAGTGATCTGGCAAGCAGCAGACTCGCAACGTTCGAGCAAGCGATGAGGAGAACGACACCAACCGAAGCTAGGATCAATATCAGGGGAGTTTTTGTATCTCCCGTTACTTGTTGCGTCAGCGGAGTCACTTGCGCATTGAACCAGCCCTTGAGCTGCGGGACCTCGTTCTCCATTTGCTGCGTTAGAGTACCCATCTCCGCATTGAATTGGCTGACGGAGGCGGCAGGCCTCAGGCGCCCGATCACTGCGAGGTCGTCAGGCGCATCGGGCCGGGGTGCGGCGGGCGACGCTAGAGGTAGCCACAGGTCGGCGTGCCGGGGAAAATCGAAGCTGCCAGGCATTTCGTCTCCCTTTGGAAAGGCAAAGTCACGCGGCATTATGCCAATCACCGTGTAGTTTTCTCCGTTAAGATCGATCACTCGTCCCAGGATGCGGGGATCCATTCCGAACCTTTGGCGCCAGATAGAATAGCCCAAAACGACTACATGTTCCTGCCCTATCTGGTCCTCGAACGGGGTAAAAGTCCTACCGATAAGTGGCGATACGCCGAGTGTCGGGAAGAATCCAGCCGAAGCGCGAAGCCCTTCCAGAAACGCGGGTTCTCCCACTCCAGTGAGATTGAAAGTATCAGCTTTGAATGCCCCGACAAATTCAAGAAGTCGTGTTTGATCGCGAATGACATTAAACGAGCGCAATCCCCACGGAATTTCTTTGTACCCCAGGTTCAACTTGGCAGGTGCCTGTCGCCATGAAATCACAATCCGTTCAGGATGGTCATATGGAAGAGGTTTAATCAGGATTGCATCAACGACGCTAAAGACTGTGGTGCTTGCGCCGATGCCCAGGGCTAGCGCGAGAATGATAAGGATAGTAGCGGTAGGCGTCTTCACATAGATTCGAACGCCGTGCCGAATATCGTTCAATAACGTTCCCATTTGTCTCTCCGGTCAACCCTGGAACTCCCTAGCTGCACTACTGCTTACAGCGACCAGCCGGACATAGGAAGCGTGGATAATTACCCTTTTACGCGACACTCCCCTCACGCGGGCGTTTGGAGTAACTGGGCTGACTGGTGTTGAGCGCATTCAGAGAACTCATCATACTTCAATTGCAACAACCGTTGTTCGTCAATATCTGTCGTAAACTCCAATGCACTTGCGATGTTCGCAGCTGCCTCAGTAAAGCGCCTAAGGTCCGCTAACACCGTAGCTCGGTTCTGAAATAAGTTGGTATCGTTTGGCCTCAGCTCTATGGCGCGATTTAGATCGTTGAGTGAGTCTTCAAGATTGCCTCGCTCGTAATAAACAACGCCGCGATTGGCGTACAGCTCCCATTGCGAAGCATCAAGCTCGATCGCGGACGTATAGTCCCTGGTTGCTTCGTTAAGGCGCCCAGCGTCCTCGTACGCTTTTGCTCTCCCTGCCAATGCCAAAGACTGAGCGGGTTGTAAGTCAAGAGCCCGCGAATAGGCCTTGATCGCGTCATCCAGTTGACCTAGGCGCCGATAACATTGACCGAGATTAGTGAACACTTCGAAATAGGGAGGGCTTAACTCAATGGCGCGCTGGTAATCCGCCAACGCCTCTTGCAGGTGGTCCATTTTAAGTAAGACGCTTCCACGCTCGTTATAGTATTCCGAATAGTGCAGATCCATCCCAATAGCGGCTGAATAGTATTTCAGGGCGTCCGAGTAATTGCCTACGGCGAAATACACTTGGGCTATGTTATAGACCAGTACCGAGCGGTGGAGTCGGTGCTGGTCTGCTCCGAGATGTTGGTTCAGATGTAAAATACCCTCGCTACACAGATCAATCGCTTCCTGGTGCCGTCCCTGAAAATTCCTTATCATGGCGAGACCATTAAGGTTAAAGACATATTGAAAATACCGGTCACCATCTCTTAGGGACGAGGACTCAATCGCCTTTCGGCCCAGATCCAAGAGTGCTTCTGCTTTTTCAAACTCTCTTGGCTTTTTGTAGCGGCCATAGAACATTGCGGTCAAGTAGTAGAACTGAGCTTGCCATTCACGCCGATGCTCGACCAAAGGCCAGCCATATTGCTCAGCCAACTGTAGACACGTCTCTACATCCTGCAACGCTATATAACTCATCAGCAGTTTAAGAACAATCTCCCACTGTAGTCGCGCGTTGTCTTTTGCATGTTGTTGAGAAAGGCTAAGGATGTCGGAGGCATAATGAACTGCATCCGCATACATTCCGAGCGTGTTGTACTTGGCAAGACCAAATTGTCGCAAACGAAAGACTTTGTCGGAGCGACCGGCGATGGTCCACAATCTCAGTAAAGTCGGTAAATGAAGTTGGAGATCAATCTGATCATCGCCGATCCTGTTCTCCAACTCGGTTGCCCTCTCTTCGGCGAGTAACGCGCTCATTTCTGTCTCGGTTGTCACCGGCAGTGCAAGACTTAACGTGCAGGTAGTAAGGAGCGGAGAGAAAGAAGCGGCCACCTCGGCAAGACCACCCGGGTCTATCGTCGCCACAAGACGAAAGCTGCTGGGTTTGCGCCTTAACAATTCCTGAAAAAAGCATCCGCCGATTGAACCCGCCTTGTCGTATCCGTCGCAGAAGAGTATCCAGACGTGACTTGGATCGCTAAGCGCCCTTGCATCGTCCAGCAGGTCTATCAGGCCGTGTACTATCCGCGTGGCCCGGTCCGCCGCGTAGTTTCTCGTTCTTTCTTCCGGCGGTGCTAGGTCTGTGAGACTAGGGTTCCGCACAGTCAACCTGCGTCTAATCTGCGGTAAGACATATGCCAGTTCCAGCGAATGGCTCTCGGTCCAATCCGGCCGTTTTTCCTCAATCTCTGGCAGAAGCGCCGCAAACAGATCGTTCACACCCGCCCAGGGACCACCGGTATCGAAATCGCAGTTAAGGATGAAGGTCCTAGTCTGAGAGGATGATCCGGAAGCCTGCTGGCAAAGCCACTCAGTTCGGCGAGGTCCAGCAGTCGCCTCAACCAAGACCAAAGCAGCGGTAGTATTAGCGACAATGTGCTCAATCGCAGGTTCACTCATCTGAAAGTCCTTTCCTGCTGAACAATGCTTCGAATCCAAAGCGCAAAGCCAGCGACCGTTGGAACAAGAAAATAAGTAACTAGTAACAGAGCATCGACAAAGCTTGAGGGGTTGGCAGCGTACCCGATCCGAAACGCGTCTCCAAAACTGCGAAAATACCGGATGGCAAGAGGAATCGTCACTATACCTAGCAAAACAATCGCCTCTATTCGACCGGCAATCCAAATGAGCGAATAAATGCGGATGATTCGTCGCTCAGCCGAAGGTATCGCAGATTGATCAACCGTACGCTTCCTCGGTAACACTTTTGCAATCTGATTGTGAAGATAGTTTTCTGTATCTTGCATGAGGCTCTTGCAGTTGAAGCAACCGGCAATCACATAGTAAAGGTCTGTGCGCATATAGAGTAGGCATTGCCACGCCATTCGCATCAGATAAGCGAATGCCGTCGCCTTTATCACGCGCACAAGAAAGACAGGAAGTGCGATCCAATGGGATGAAGCAGAAAAGACAACAACAATTAAAAGAGAACCCGATGTGGCATCGAGGATCATGCCTGCCAGCAAAGGTAGAAATCTCTTCGCCCTGGGTACGGACCAGAGGCCAGTTAGATCGGTCTCTGCCACTAAGTACCAAAGCCGATGGCTGATTCCTAATCTTGAACTAATCCCAAGCGCCTTGGCGGCAACTAAATGTGCCATCTCATGAGCAAATAAGGCCCCATAGCCCGCAGCCAGCAAAATAACCCAACTGAGCGTCTGATGATCCGGAAAATATAAATCTGCGGCTCTGGGAATTAAGGACGGGTGCTGCACGCACAAATACACCGCGTATAAGACCAACAACAAACTGGCAGTGAGAACCGGCTTGCCAAACAGAGTTCGGGCGATGGACTCGGGAAATCCGGCGAAATGGTAGCGTATTTGTCGAGTGGCCGGCGGTCCCTTCCGAACTAGCGGTTTGCTTTCTGTGTCAATGGAATCCGAGTTGACGATGCCCTTTGCTTCGAGAAGGTCGAGAAAGTCGTCTAAATCGGGGACCGAGCCATACTTGCGTTGATATGAGTCGGAGACCTCGCCTATGTTTTTTCCCGCCGCCAGCTCTTCAAGTATTTCTACGGCGTCAGGCGGTATGGCAAGGAATACGCCAGTGTCAACTCGTCCAATAACAACATCTTCGCCTTGGCGCTGCTGGCTGAACGGCAATACAGTTATAACCGCATCGCGTGTATACATTGACATCCCTCAAATTAGCGGTTTAGTGGGAGGTGTCCGGACACCTCCCACCGAGGCCTCCAAGGCGGATCTGTAGGGGCCTATCCATTACGCGGCACGGCTACTACGCGGCACGGCTACGCGACGCAGCTAGTACCGTAGAACGCGGCTGTGGTCTTTAGGGTTTCGACTTCGCGCACAGTAAATTTTTTCATATTCTGCCTCCTTTCTTTTAAGAGTTATTTAAGCAGGCCGCGCGGACCTACACAAAACCGATCTCTGTAACACTCCATTGTTGGAGACGGCGCACCGGTTTCCCAAGAGACACAATATCCCCAGATATTGTTCCGACGTATCCCCGTGAGACAACCGTCTGGTAGCGGCGATGAGACGATAGAGGCGAAAGGACGGTATCGATAACGACACTCGATCCGGCGAATACATTAGGCCTGTTTCCCACAGCAGCACCGAGACAGTGCAAGAATGTGATTCACTCTGGTCGCGCTACTCACATAAGTCAAGATATATGTCACACCCGATGACAGTAGTACGATATACAAATTGCGAATAACTACAACCTGTTGTAAACATTGTTTCGGGCGCCGAACTGGAGTTGCACAAGCGCAACACGTCACAAGACATATGTTGCGTAATAGCAATAGGTTGTCTGTGGGGAGGGTGAAATGCTCTTCTGGTATGGCTTTTCTAGCGAGGTGGAATCTTATTATACCGAGGGGGCGGCTGCGATTATGCAGCAATTGCATCGTGAGAGCGGGTGCCGCGCCACGTAAAGAGTCCAACGACCGTGCCGACAACCTCTACATCCTGCTTATACTTCCAGGTTCTGTGAGTCGCGAAAGAAAGCACATGCGGCACCAGGGTTAGCAATTCTGCTCTTTTGTCAAGTTCACAAAAACCGCAAGCGTAGCCATTGCGTGTGAGCAGGAAGTAGATAGGACGATCAAATTCATTAGTCCAGTCCTTCCGGCGGGCGATCGTTCGTTTTTTGGAATCTATCAGAACAATCGAGCCGGGGAGAATCATCGGTTCCATAGTGCGATCTTGGCGACCAATGATTGCTCGCTGATAGTGGGCCGGCAGGACCGTATGACTGGAAGGAGGAAGTATCTTATTTTCGTCTGGCACGTCTGTTGCGAGTTGGTTTTGTAGCCAAAGACTGGAGTGCTCTTCTAAGAGCGTCTCCCCGAGGACAGGAGTCACATTTGGGCTGGAGATTTGCTCTAGAGGTGCAGAAGTTTCATTGGCTCCGGGACAGAAGGCCAGCATCTGATTTGCTGTCAGACCGTAGATATGCATCAAAACAATCAGTTTTGCTGCGGACAAGCTGCGATTCTCGCGCTCGATCCGGTCGAGCCAACTCGCGGAGATGTTGAAAGCAGAATTACCCCATTGTTGCGCAAGCAGATTACCTCTGTGCTCGACTTCCCTTAGAGTGAGCCCCGATCGTTGCCGAGCGGCCCGAAGGTGAGTGCCTGTTGCGTCCAAAAGTAGCCCCCCCCCCAATGCAACGCCGAGACACGCTTCACGATTGGAAATTGCTTGATGTCTGTAAGTAACTGACACTAGGGACTGTGATAGATGAAGGTGCGCACCTAGTAGGTTACCGCGTTAGTTACTATGGGCGGATCGCGAACATAACTTTTAGTGACCGTCAACACTTATAACACTAGTCGGCATATACGGTAGCGACTCGTAGGGCGTGTTCGGAATTTGGAACGTACTGCTGAGAGCTGGTAATGGGACAACTAAATAACATCGAAGGTATTCCGAAATGCGAAATAGTTGTACGTTTGAGCTTGACTAATTATCAAAGTCAGGTAATGTATCTTCATTTGCCATCCTACCAATAGCATAGTACTCGATTCAATGAACGTAGCGCCTCACTCTTGCAGCAAACAAGGTCAGGCGTCGCAAAGGTCCGAAGGAGGCAACATGAAATTCAATTCCAGCTGCGACTGCAAAAGGGGCGCGGATTGTCGCGAGACGCAAACGTCGTTTCGGGGTTCAGCGCTAGATCGTCAAGTGTCGAAAATAGACTCCAAAGTAAGCAGGGTCGTGATGGTGCGATTGTTAGTCAGTATTGTGAGTTGTTCCATCATGGTTTTGCCCACATTGTCCGGTGCTCAAGACGCGGCACCAAACGCTACTCTGAATAATCAAGCTTTCGATGACGCCTTCAGCTTGCCCGGTAATTCTGTATCTTTATGGCCGAGTCAGGAATTCGGCACGGCAGACAGGAGCCTTGGAGCTTTCAATCATCCCGGAAGATTAGTTAAGTTGGCACCGAGTTCCTCCCAGCAGCCCCCGACAGATGCCGAATGTCGAGCCGCTCTTGGAGTCCCCTGCTACAGTCCTCAGGAGGTCTGGGAGGCTTACGACCTGGGCAATGTAATTCAAGCCGGTTATACTGGCGTGGGGCAAACAATCGTAATTATCGATTCGTACGGCAGTCCTACGATTGTTTCCGATCTAAACACGTTCGACATGGCGTACGGATTGCCCGATCCACCCTCCTTTCAGGTAATCGCCCCTTTAGGGACTGTTGCTTTTAACCCGCACAACCCTGTGCAGGTGGGGTGGGCGGGGGAATCAACGCTGGACGTCGAATGGGCACACGCACTGGCGCCAGGTGCCAACATCGTTTTGTTAACGAGCCCTGTCGCTGAGACACAGGGAGTTCCAGGCCTGCCCGATTTTCTAAAATTGGAGCAATACGCCCTCGATCATAATCTGGGAAAGATTATCTCGCAGAGTTGGGGAACACCGGAAAATGATCTATTCGCAAGTCAAGAAGGCATCGATGTATTGACTAAGTTCGAGAGTTTTTTCGCTAGCGCCATCAAGGCAAACGTGACTTTGTTGGCAGCTACCGGTGACACGGGGAGCACTGGATACGAATTGGACGGTGTCAACTTGTATCCCATGCGCGTAGTGAACTACCCAGCTTCCTCGCCCTTAGTTACCGCTGTCGGTGGCACCAGCCTTTACGCCACGACAGAAGGTCAATACCTCAATGAAACTGTCTGGAACAGTTTGTTTGGCGAAGGAGGCGGAGGGGTCAGCCAGTATTTTTCCGAGCCGTCCTATCAGCAACTGACTTTGCCGCAGAGCGATCAGCTATTGCTGAACGGATTCCGCGGTCTACCGGATCTTTCGTACAACGCTGACTGCAACACTCACATCCTTATTTACCAGAGCTACATCTCGCCCAGCGGTTTCTACACGGCCTGTGGGACGAGCCAAGGTCCGCCTCAATGGGCGGGAATCATTGCGGACGCGAACCAGTTGGCAGGTTTCCCCTTAGGATTTCTGAATGAAAAACTTTATCAACTGGG
>Ga0307476_10000260_pt1 | contig 47634 bp, 40 predicted proteins | sample atmos_gasesECM2C_2_FD_203314 | JGI IMG/M metagenome (GOLD analysis project Ga0307476, IMG submission 203314) | Hardwood forest soil microbial communities from Morgan-Monroe State Forest, Indiana, United States - atmos_gasesECM2C_05 | ecosystem: Environmental > Terrestrial > Soil > Temperate... | reverse complement strand
GGGATGTTTTGGACCGTGCGTGGGGCCAACGCCATCATTGCCCTCCGCTGCTGTAAGCTCAGCGGCAGATTCGAGGAGTATTGGGAGGCCCGAACAGCGTAAACCTCACTTTAAAGTCGTGCACCCAATGGCGTCGACCCGGTACGGTTAGACGGCGTGGCGACGGGCCCGTCGGTGCAAGGTTATAATCGATGTGTCAACCGCAAGGAGAATCCATGAGCCGCGGCAGTTCAATCTTCGATAGCGTCGCCATGTTGGTGTTAATAGGCATCCTCGCCGGAGCGCTCGGCGGCCTGGCCGTCGGAGTTGTGACAGGCCGCAAGCCTAGTTCCTCCTCTTTGAGCACGACTCGCTAATCCTGGAAAGCCTTCCGACGACTGGCTGAACTGGGACGCGGATCGTCGAAGAACTCCCTCCCTCCGGTTGTGCCATACTGAATGTATGCAGTCCCCACTCCAGTCGCCCACCGCGGCTACCGATCCGAAGTCCGTGAAGGTCAACCTGACCGCGGGCACGGGCGTTGACATCGAGTGGAACGACGGCCACGTCTCGCACTTCGGATTCGTCTACCTGCGCGACGCCTGCCCCTGCGCTATGTGCGAAGAAGAGCGCGCCAAGTCCGGACGCCGCCCCGGAGATCCCCCGAAACTTGCGCCCGGGGCGCTCCCCATGTTCAAGCCTACGGCCAAGCCGCTCTCCGCCGAAGGCGTAGGCAAGTACGCCATCAAGTTCTCCTGGAACGACAACCACGATCTGGGCATTTATTCGTGGAGGTTTCTGCGCGAAGTCTGCCCGTGCCAGGAGTGCAAAGCGGGACCGACAAAGGGATAAGTCTGCGAACCGGCGCACCGTCAGCCGTTATTCCCCTGTAAAATTCAATCAGCAACTTCGGAGCCTTTTCCGCATTGTCTTTTCTCGATCAACTCAACCCGCAGCAGCGGGAGGCCGTCGAAACCACCGAGGGGCCAGTGCTAATTCTCGCCGGCGCGGGGAGCGGGAAGACGCGGGTCATCACTTACCGCATCGCTTACTTGATCGAGCATAAGGGCGTGATGCCGGAATCCATTCTGGCGATGACCTTCACCAATAAGGCCGCCGCCGAGATGGGGGAGCGCGTCGAAAAGCTCGTTGGCGGGTTGAGCATCGCCAAGCCGGTCATCTCGACGTTTCATTCTTTCTGTGTGCGGGTGCTGCGCCGCGATATTGAAGCTTTGCGAATCCCGTCTACTACGCCCGGCCAGCCGCCCATCGGCCACACCAAGAACTTCGTCATCTACGACGAAGGCGACATGCAGTCGGTGGTGAAGTCGATCATGAAACGGCTGGGTCTCGACGACAAGCAGCTCACGCCGCGCACCGTCCTATCGCGCATCTCGTGGGCCAAGAATCACATGCTCGATCCGCAGCAACTCTACCTGCAATCGGCCGATCCCAAGACCGAGCGCATTGCCCATCTGTACGAGGAATATCGGAAAGAGCTGCGGAAGGCCAACGCGCTCGACTTCGACGACCTGCTGCTCGAAGCCGTGCGGCTGCTGAAGTCGGCGGCGCCGGTGCGCGAATATTACAACCGACGCTTCCAGTATCTGCTCATCGACGAATATCAGGACACGAACCGCCCCCAGTACGAACTTATGCGCATGCTGGCCGCAGAGCGGCACAATGTTTGCGCCGTGGGCGACGAGGACCAGTCGATTTATTCGTGGCGGGGGGCCGACATACGCAACATCCTCGAATTCGAGCAGGATTTCCCTGAGGCGAAAATCATCCGGCTCGAGCAGAACTACCGCTCCACGCAAAATATTCTGCAGGCTGCGTCGGCCGTGGTCGCCAACAACCTCCGCCGCAAGGGCAAGAACCTGTGGACTTCGCGTCAGGGCGGCACCAAGATCGGCTACTACGAGGCGCCGGACGGAGAGAACGAAGCGCTCTTCGCCGCCGACCACATCGCTCGGTATCTGCGCGAGGCGAACGAGCAGGGTGAGACGTCGCGCGCCGCTGTTCTCTACCGCACCAACTCGCAGTCGCGGCTGTTTGAAGAAGCCATGCGCCGCTACGGATTGAAGTATCACGTGGTCGGCGGCTTCTCCTTCTACGAGCGCGCCGAGATCAAAGACATGATCTCGTACCTGAAAGTCATCCAGAACCCGGACGACTCGATCTCGCTGCTGCGCGTGGTCAACACTCCCCCCCGCGGCATTGGCAAAGGCACGATCGACACGCTGGAAAACCTTGCCCTCGAAACCGGATTGTCGCTGTGGGGCGCAATCGGCGAGGCGATCCGGCGACAGCTCTTGCCGCCGCGCGCGTTGACGTCATTGAAGAGCTTTCAGCAGTTGATCGAAGACGCCCGCGCCATGCTGGCCGGCACCTTCGCCGAGCAACTAAGCCCGACCGCGGGTTTTTCTGGTGGGGCAGGCGAAAGCGGCAACCAGCAGATAGACAGCCCCGAAGGGGCGGGATTCGTTAGCCCAGGACGGGAGTCCTGGGAAGGAGACGAGGACGGAGCCAGTCCCGTCAGGGACGGCACCGACTCCACCGGCGGTGACGCCACTGCCTTCGATCCCGCAGAATTCGGGAATTTTTCCTTCGACTTCGGAGCAGCGGACGACAGCAACAAGACCCTCGATGACCGCACCTACGCCTCGCAATCTCAAGAACAGGGGGCCAGTCCGCCGGATCCCCTGGTCCGGGAGGCGGCAGATTCATTCCCGACGCCCACGGTCAGCACCGCCGACATCCTCAAATTCCTCATCGACCGCACTGGCTACATCAAGCTGCTCGAAGACGAGGACACGCCTGAGGCCTACTCCCGCATCGAGAACCTGCATGAACTGTCCAATGCCGCCATGGACTCACTCGACCGCGCCGAAACGCTCGACCAGTTCCTCGACCACGCTGCCCTCGTCAGTGACGCCGCCGACTACGACGAGCGCGCCCAGATCACCCTGATGAGCCTGCACGCCGCCAAGGGCCTGGAGTTTCCCTTGGTCTTCCTCAGCGGCCTGGAAGAAGGACTCTTCCCGCACTCCCGCACCCTGCTCGTCCCCGACGAGATCGAAGAAGAACGACGCCTGTGCTATGTGGGCATGACGCGTGCGATGGACCAGCTTATCCTCACCCGCGCCGTTTACCGTCGCCGTTATGGCACGGAGCTTCCAGAGGCGAGCGTGCCGTCGCGGTTCCTGGAAGAAGTCCCAGCCCCGCTGATCGAAGAACTGGGGACCAGCCGTGCTCGTGTGGGGCGGACACTCATGTCCGCCAAGTCGCGCAGCGACGACACGGTCTCAGTCCACTACTCTTACGAAGACGAAGATCAGAGTGCGGCCTGGGACGCACCGCAGGGTACCGGGGCTTCGTCGCGCGCGGCGAAGCCCACAACGCCCGGCCGCTCCTACAACTCCATCGAGAACATCGCGGAGTTCTTTGCCAGCCGCGGCAAGAAGTTCACCCTCCCGAAAACGCCGGTCGAGGAGCCGACCGGCAAGCGCGGATTTCGCCCGGGACAGAAGGTTCGCCATCCAAAATATGGCGAGGGTACGGTCTACCAGCGCGAAGGAGAAGGCGAAGAAGCCAAGATTACGGTACAATTCCCTCGCTTCGGCTTGAAGAAGCTGGTGGAGAAGTATGCCCAATTGGAACGAGCCTGAGCGCGATTTGCTCCCTCTGACTTACCGGCAGGTTCCCGTAAGATGAGGGAAGCCGCGAAGCGGCATTAGAGTGCAGCCCACGGCGTAAACCGTGAGACGCAAGGCACAAGAAATCTCAGTCCCGACGGGGCGAAAGAAAGCCGCGGCGCAATGCGCCCGGCCAATCCGTACGACAGAAGAGGATATCAACCGTATTCATGGCAAACACATCGACGCTCAGCAAGGAAGAACGCAAGAAAGCTAAACGCACCGCGCGCAAGAAGCGCAAGGCGGAAAAGCCGCTGAAGCCACGAGACTACCCTCGCGGATCGAAAAAGCCCAAGGTCAAGAAACTGGCTCGCGGCCAGGCGAAGCGGTAGTCAGGCAAGAGCCGAGCTACATTCGGCGGACGGCCGGGGCGGCCGTCCCCCATGTTCGACTCACTTGGCATTTGGCTTGTAACGGCAAGAACATTACTGGCTGAATGCCAAGTGCGAATGGGCAAAAGCTTCGTCGTTTAGGAGACCACAAACCGCTTGTCACAACCAACCACCACCGAGCCGCCGGAACCCGCAGCCGTCGTCCGTACTTCCGACAACCAGCTTTTCTGCTGCAAGTCGATTGACAAGCTGATATCCGAAGCTGAATCACCCGGCCAGCGCCTGCAAAAGACGCTTGGCCCCTGGTCGCTGACGGCGCTGGGCATTGGCGCCATCATCGGCTCGGGAATCTTCGTGCTCACCGGCACTGCGGCCGCAGGGGAATACTTCCAGGCGCCATCGATCCTGCACGCGCAGGTTCTCGACATCATCGTGAACTTTCTGCGCGGCGGTGGCACGGCGCAAGTGCTCATGCACGGGCGCCCGCCGGCTGGTCCCTCAATCGCGATTTCATTCTTTCTGGTTGCAATTGCCTGCAGCTTTGCTGGGCTCTGCTACGCGGAACTGGCGTCGATGATCCCGATTGCCGGGAGCGCTTACACCTATTCCTACGCGACGCTCGGCGAAATCTTTGCCTGGATTATCGGCTGGGACCTCATCCTCGAATACGTTGTCAGCAACGTCGTTGTGGCCATCGGCTTCAGCGCCTACAGCAAGGCGCAACTCGCCTCATTCGGCCTCAATCTGTCCGACCGATGGTCAACGCCGGTCTGGGAATCCGGTCACTGGACGGGAGCTTACTTCAACATTCCCGCATTCCTCATCATTTTCATTCTCACCGTGCTGCTCGTACGCGGAATCAAGGAATCCGCCGAGGCGAACAACATCATGGTCGCCATCAAGATCGGCGCCATCCTGATTTTCCTGGTGGTGGGCGGAGCGCTGGTGCATCCCAGCAACTGGAAACCGTTCGCGCCCTCCGGATTCGGCGGCATCGTCACCGGAGGCGCCATCGTCTTCTTTACCTACATCGGTTTCGATTCGGTGTCCACTGCGGCCGAGGAGGCACGCAACCCGCAGCGCGACTTGCCCATTGGCATCATTGCTTCTTTGATCGTCTGTACGTTGCTTTACGTGGGCGTTTCCGTCGTGCTTCTGGGCATGATGAAGTACACGACCTTCGTCTCCGGCGAAGCCGCTGAGGCTCCCGTAGCCTACGCGCTGAAAGTGCTGGGCGCAAGCCGCTGGTCGCGTTCCCTCATCGTCATCGGCGCGCTCACGGGCATGATATCGTCGCTGCTGGTTTTCCAATATGGCCAGGCCCGCATATGGTACGCCATGTCGCGGGACCGGTTGTTCCCGAAGCTGTTCTCGCTGGTTCATCCCAAGTTCAAAACGCCTCACGTCTCCACCTGGATCGCTGGATTCGTGGTCGGCATCCCCTCTGGGATCTTCGCCATCAGCGACGCTGCCGACCTATCGAACATTGGCACCCTGTTCGCGTTCGTGCTGGTGTCGCTGGGGGTGATCATCCTGCGCCGCACGCAACCGGATCGCCCGCGCGTTTTCAAAGTGCCGCTAGTGCCCTGGTTCCCGCTGATTTCGATTATCCTATGCGGCGGACTGATGACGGGGCTGACGGTGATTACCTGGGTCCGCTTCGTCGTATGGCTCGGGTTGGGATTGCTTATCTATATCTTTTACAGCCGCCATCGCAGCGAGTTCGCGGGGAAGTAGCTATCAGCCCATGAGTGAGACCCGATGGGTAACCGAAAGACGGGCGGCACCAAGCTCGACTCTCCCTCGCAAATCTTCACGCTGCCATCTACAATCTGAGAATCATGGCCGCTGCATCAGACCAACCGCCCAACGCCTTCATCCGTCAGCTTCCTAAGGCTGAGCTCCATTTGCACCTGGAGGGCGCGGTCGAACCCTCCACGCTGTTCGAACTGCGCAAGCGGCACGGCGATCAGGCAACCCTGGCGGAAACTGAGGCCCTTTACCGCTATACCGATTTCCAAAGTTTCCTGATGGCTTTCAAGGAAGTGAGCGCGCATCTGCGCGGATCCGATGACTACGAGCTCATCACCTACGACCTGATGCGGAGGTTGAAAGAAGAAATGGTGCTGCACGCCGAAGTTTATGTCGCTGTCGGCGTCTGCCTGTACCGCAAGCAGGATTTTGCCGCCATCTTTGAGGGAATGGAGCGCGGACGTGCCCGCGGGGCGCGCGAGTTTGGCGTTTCCCTGCTGTGGATCTTCGATGCCACTCGTCACTTCGGGGTGGAATCGGCCCAGCAAGTTTTTGAGTTGGCGGCGCGCTACCGGGACCGGCACGTGGTCGGCGTTGGAATTGGCGGCGACGAACAGAAGGCGCCCCCGGAACTTTTCCGCGGTGTCTACGCATACGCCGAGGACAACGGCTTGCGGCTGACCGCTCACGCTGGCGAGACGGCGTCGCCGGAATCCATCTGGGGAGCGCTCAACCTGCATGCCGAGCGCATTGGCCACGGGGTCACGGCCGCGCAGGATCCCGACTTGATTGAAGAACTGGCCTATCGCCAAATCCCGATTGAAATCTGCCTGACCAGCAACGTCCGCACGGGCGCATGCAAGGCGATCGCGGAGCATCCGGCTAAGAGCTACTTTGACCAGGGTTTGATGATCACGCTGAACACCGACGACCCCGCGCTCTTCGGGACCACTTTGGCGCGCGAATACCAACTGGCGCAGGACACGTTCGGCTTCACCGATGAGCACCTTCGCGAGCTGGCGCGGAATTCGTTTGAAGCGTCCTTCCTGCCGGCAGAGAAGAAGCTGGAGCTGCTGAGCCTGTTCGACGCCGCGGCAGCGCGGTGAGTTCTGCCTCCGTGATGAAGACTCTGAAGATCAGCCTGGTAGCGACGCTCGCGTCGATGCTGGCGTGGTGGCTCCGATTCCCGCACCGGATCTGGCCTGCGCATCCCTACTTCGCCGATTTCTTGATTGCTTTGATTCTGTGTGTCGTGCTGCCGTTGGTATGGTCCGATCCAACGTCAGAGCTGAAGAGGCAGGATCGGTGAAATGGCGAGACTGACGTTCGAACCTGTGAGCGAGCTGGGTCGCTCGCGATGAGAAGTGAAAGTTGCTCCATGCCCATCCGTCCTGTCCTCCAGCTTGGCGATCCGCTGCTGCGGGCGAAGGCGCTCGCGGTCGAGGATCCCAGCGCGCATGAGATTGGCGAGTTGATCCGGGACCTGGCCGACACGCTCGCGTATTGGCGGTCCACCAGCGGCTATGGACGCGGCATCGCGGCTCCCCAACTCGGCGTGCTGCGCCGAGTCATCTTCCTCAAGCTTCCGGACGCCGAGCCTTGGCCGATCGTCAATCCGGAAATCATCCGGCGCAGCGAAGAGAAAATCATCGTCTGGGACGCCTGCCTGAGTTTCCTTTCGATCTTTATGCAGGTCGAACGCCATCGCCAGATCAGCGTGCGTTATCAAAACCTGAGCGGCGAAATTCTCGAATTTGATGCCGGGGATGACCATAATCTCTCCGAGCTGCTGCAGCACGAGATCGACCACCTCGACGGAATTCTCGCCCTCGACCGCGTTGTCGACCTTAAGACTGTCTGCACTCGGGAAGAATTCGAGAAGCGCTACCGCGATTCCAGCCCATACGCCGCTCCGGCTACAATCAAAAGCTGATCGACCCGAAGGCGGACACAGGCAACGGATGTTACACATCGGCATCGTCGCGTGCAGCACCGAGGGGGCCGCGCTCTGCTACCGCACCATCTCGCTGGAAGGAGCCGAGAGGCTCGGCCGCCACGATCATCCCGAGGTTTCGCTGCATTCCCACTCACTGGCGCGGTACATGAAGCACGTCGACGCCGGCGACTGGGCTGGAGTCGCCGAACTGATGCTCGCGTCCGCCGAGAAGCTGGCGAAGGGAGGAGCCGATTTTCTCATCTGTCCCGACAACACGATTCACCAGGCCTTCGATCTGGTGGAGCATCGCTCGCCTCGGCCCTGGTTGCACATTGCTCGCGAAGTTGCGGCCGAAGCGCAGCGCCGGCAGTTCAAGCGGCTAGCGGTGCTCGGAACCAGATATCTCATGGAAGGCCCGGTTTATCGCGAAACCCTGAAGGCGGCGGGCATCGAGCATCGCGTCCCCGGGGCGGAGCAGCGCGAGCGAGTCAATCAAATCATCTTTGACGAATTGGTGAACAGCCAGTTCCTGCCGCGTTCGCTGGCCTACCACGTAGAAATCATTCGCGCGCTCAGAGACGAAGGTTGCGATGCCGTGGTGCTCGGGTGCACGGAGATTCCGCTGCTCGTCGCCCCGGAAGCGTCGCCGCTCCCCACACTGGATTCCACGCGACTGCTGGCGAGGGCTGCGCTGCGCAAGGCCGTGGAAGGCTAAGGAATGGAACGCCACCAGCTGAAATTCCGACGGCTGCCTGGCCTCTACGCCATCGTCCGCCACTCGCCCGGCGCGGCCGTCCCGGGCTGGGCTACCAGGGGTGACTTCACTTCGATCACTCGCACGGCTGACGAACTCTCGATCGTCTGCCCGGCTGGCAATCTTCCTGTGGAGGTACGCCCGCCGAATCGCTGGGTCTGCCTGAAGGTCGAAGGCCCGTTTCCGTTCTCGCAGACCGGAGTGCTGCTGTCGTTCATCGAGCCGCTGTCGAACAACGGCGTCCCTATTTTCGCCATCGCGACGTACGACACGGATTACGTGCTCATTCAGGAAGAGTACGCGGGGGACGCGGTCAGCGCCCTGCAACAGGCCGGCCATGAGCTTCTGGCGAGGGGAGAATCTTAACGCGAGTCTGCTCGACCCGCTTATGTTCTACTGACGACCGCTGAGATTTTTCACCGTTCACCGCTCGAAATCCACCAAACGCTGTTGCGGCGCATGCATATGGCCGTAGCCTATGCTGTAATGGTGAATTAGCCCCTAGCATGCCATCTCTCCTGACAACCCTGCGCCGCCGCGCCAAAGCTCTGCACCGCAATCTGCGCGGAGCTAAAATGGCCGCCCAGGCGCTCGCGTCGACCGACCATCCGCTGCTGGCGCACATCATTCCGATGCGGCGCTGCAATCTGGCCTGCACGTACTGCAACGAGTTTGACGATTTCTCCCAACCGGTGCCGATCGAGGAAATGTTCGGGCGCATCGACAAGCTGGGCGCCCTCGGAACGTCGCTCGTGACGATTTCCGGTGGCGAGCCGCTCCTGCATCCCGAACTGGACAAGGTGATCCGCCGTATCCGCAGCAATGGCATGATCGCGGGGCTCATCACCAACGGCTATCTTCTGGTCGTCGAGCGGATTCAGCGGCTTAATCGCGCTGGACTCGAATGGCTGCAGATTTCGATCGACAACGTCAATCCTGACGAGGTCTCGAAGAAGAGCCTGAAAGTTCTCGACAACAAACTGCAACTGCTGGCCGAGCACGCCGATTTTCACGTGAACATCAATTCCGTCGTCGGCGGTGGCATTGCGCGTCCGCAGGACGCGCTCACAATCGGCAAGCGCGCCGTGGAACTAGGTTTCACTTCGACGATCGGAATTATTCATGATGGCAGCGGTCAGTTAGAGCCGCTGGGCGAAGAAGAACGGCGTATTTACCAGGAAATGCAGGGGCTGGAAAAAAGCAGCTTCACCCGCGTCCACGCGTTTCAGGACAACATCGCCAAAGGCCTGCCCAACGACTGGCGTTGCCGCGCCGGAGCGCGCTATCTCTACATCTGCGAGGATGGGCTGGTGCACTACTGCTCGCAGCAGCGCGGCTATCCGGGAGTACCGCTCGCCACTTACACTCACGATGACCTGCGCCGCGAATATGTGACTGAAAAGTCGTGTGCGCCACACTGCACGGTCTCGTGCGTGCATCAGGTTTCCATCTTCGATTCGTGGCGAGCACCGCAGCATCCGGCCCCTGCCATGCCCGCGGGTTCGCCGACCAGCCAACTTGTGCAGATCAGGTAGGTTCCTGGGTTAGGAACCACTCTTGCGCCCCGCTGGGGCTGGATCATTCCCCCACGCCTTACCCACGGCTTACGCCGTGAACTGTATTCCCTCGCCGCTTCGCGGCTACAGACTGTGGCATTGTTCCACAATGAGCCTCGAGGACCAGACCGAGTCTCTAAGACTCGCGGTCATGCGGCGCTGAAAAACTCTCCCGCTGATCTTTCCTATAAGAATTTCCTTCTTGACAGGCCCAATCCGGCGGTCGTAACCTTCCGAAATTCTAGTAATGTTTCTGGGGCTTCTTAGTTCCAACGACCAACAAGTAAAGACGAATAGGTGACGTTATGACTGGAAGGCACTCGCAGTCGGCCCGGTGTAATGTGCCGGCTCCACGCCCCCGTTCCCGCCAGCTCATTCTAGCCAGCCTCCTGGCTTCTACCCTCGCGCTGCCCGGTGCGGCTTGGGGGCAGGCGAGCACCTCGCTGCGCGGAACCATCACCGATCCCAGCGGCAGCACCATCGCCGGAGCCCAAGTTGTACTCGCAAGTCCCGAGTCCAAGACCGAGAGAGCCGCCACTACCGGCGACCAAGGCGAGTACCAGTTCTTGTTCGTTTCGCCCGGCACCTATACGCTCACGGTGACTGCCAGGGGCTTTCAACGCTACCAGATCACCGGCGTTCAACTTCTTGTGAATACTCCCGCCACTCTCAACGCCCAGCTCAAGGTCGGCGGCACAACTGAAACCGTGAACGTGACCTCCGAGCAGCCGGCCCTGAACCTGGTTGACGCCTCCATCGGCAACTCCTTCGACGAGACTCATGTACGGCAGATTCCGCTGGAGGGCCGCAACGTTCCCGATCTGCTTAGCCTGCAGGCGGGCGTTGCCTACACCGGCAATCGCATCGGGGACAAGGATCAGGACACGCGTAACGGCGCAGTGAATGGGGCGCGAAGCGATCAAAGCAATGTCACACTGGACGGAGTCGACGTAAACGATCAAGCGAACGGCTATGCTTTTACATCGGTGCTGCCAGTCACGCAGGACTCGGTTCAGGAATTCCGGGTGACCACGACGAATTACGGGGCGGACCAGGGGCAGGGCTCCGGGGCACAGGTAGCGCTCGTAACCAAGAGCGGCACAAATGCCTGGCACGGTTCCCTGTATGAATATCTGCGCAACACGATTACCAGCGCCAATGACTACTTGGTCAAGCAGTCGGAGTTGAATATCGGCGACCCGAACAAACCTTTGCAGCTGAACCGCAATATTTTTGGCGTGTCGGTGGGCGGGCCGGTTCAGAAGGACCGGCTGTTCTTCTTCGCCAACTACGAGGGGACCCGCGAACGGGAGCAGCAGCGGGCCGAGCGCGTGATTCCTACCCCGTCCCTCTGCCAGGGCATCTTTCGCTACGTGAACGTCAATGGCGGGACCACAACTTTCGGTCCTACCGATCTTGCGAATCTCGATCCCCGCCATTTCGGGATTGACTCGGCCATGCTCGATCTGACCAACCACACCGGGTATCTCGACAGGACCTTCTGCACCGGTGAGACGGTGACCAACGATCCTTTCGCTGGAGATGGTTTGAATTATGCAGGGTTTGTTTTCCGCGCGCCTACCAGTCTTGACAATGACGTGTTCATTGCGCGCCTCGATTACCGTCTCACCAGCGACGGCCGGCATTCTCTGTTCTGGCGCGGAGCGCTCGAGGATTTGCGGAACCTGGGCGCTCCTTTCTTGCCCGGAAATGCTCCTCAAGAAACCACCCTCGACCACAGCAAAGGTTTCGTCCTTGGCTACTTAGCGGTTATCAGTCCCACTCTCACCAATTCGTTCCACTGGGGATTCACTCGCCAGAGCTTTGGAATCGTGGGCAATACCGACCAGCAGTGGAACACGTTCCTGGGCCTGGATCAGGGCATCACCTACAGCCACAATTTCCAGGTGCCGCTGCACAATCTCGTGGATGACATTTCGTGGACCCGGAAAACTCACAACTTCCAGTTCGGAGCGGCCATCGGAATCGCCCGCGATCCTCGTACCAGTTATCTCCACTCCAACACGCTCGGACTGGGCACCACGAACTGGACCTCTCCGATCGGCTTTGCGGGCACGACCAGCACACTCGATCCGACCAACGTCACTGCCCACCCACTCATCAATGCGCCGGAGCCTGTGACGGCAACCCAGTACGACCGTCCTCTACTGGCCTTGTACGGCATGATCTCCGACGTCGTTGCCAACTACAATCTGGATCGCAATGGCGTCGCGCAGCCGCAGGGCGCACCGGTCAAGCGAAATTATGGCCTCAATTGGTACGAGTTTTATGGGCAGGATACCTGGCGCATGAAGCCAAACGTTACCCTGACCTACGGACTGCGCTGGTCGTTCTTTCCTGCGCCATGGGAGACCAATGGCTTGCAGACGTCTCCGACCTTCGGCCTCGGAAGTCAGTTCAATCAGAACGTCAAGAACATGAACCAAGGCATCGGGTATGGCGGGGAGTCCCCCATTATGTTCAATCTCGGCGGTCCGGCAAACCATGGTCCGGGGTTCTATTCACTCGAGAGGACAGATTGGTCGCCCCGAATCTCGATCGCCTACTCGCCGCGGCCGACCGGCGGAATACTCAAGAGACTCTTCGGCGATAGTGACAAGACTGTCATCCGCGCCGGATTCAGCCGAGTGTACGACCGGGCTGGATTTGCTCTGCTGAACAGCTTCGACCAGATCGGGGCCGCCGGCTTGTCCACAACGATTCAGAATACCTGCTGCACGGTGGGCGTCACGAGCGCCGAGGACCTGCCTCGGATTACGGGAATTCACGATATCCCGCAAATTAACCTGAACAAAGTCCCATTCCTGTTGCCGCCGCCCTCGTCGACCCCTCCTTGGCCGCAGACCCCAACGGTAAGCGCTCAGGCTAATTTGTGGGGAACCGACAATACGATGAAGACCCCTCACGCCTATACCGCCGATTTTTCTATCGGACGCGAATTGCCCAATCGTTTCTCGGTGCAGTTGTCGTATGTAGGCCGTTTCGGCCGCGATCTGCTTACTCAGCGCGATCTGACTCAACCTTTGGACATCGTGGATCCGAAGACAGGCATCGACTACTACAAAGCTGCATCTGCCTTGTCGAATCTGGCGAGGAAGTTTGCATTGGCCAACAACAACGGACGACCCACCAACTATTACCAGGGCTTCCCTACGACCGCCCAGATTGGCAGCGTTACCGCCGCGATGATAGGACCGACGGCGCAATACTGGATCGACATGCTGCCGAAACTTCACTCCGGTGCAGCCCAGTACCGGGACACGCTCACGTGCTTTACCCCCTCTACTAGGAGTAAGACCGATGGACTGCTGCAATCTGTTTTCGACCTTTACTACAATCCAGCTCTGTCAGTGATTGGGGATGAGATCGTCGGGTTGGCAGACATCGATCTATACGGCGGGCTCACGGACAACACAATACCGTGCAGCCCTTTTCCGGCCGAGTCGTACTACTTCAACGGCCCCGCAGGCTTGTTGGGAAACAACTCCGGCCAGTTCTTGAACAACCAAGCCATCTCGATGTATGGCTGGAGTTCCATTGGGAGCTCAAGCTACCACGCGCTGCAGGCAAGCCTGAGAAAACAGTTCAGCCACGGAGTGCAGTTTGACCTGAACTATACCTACTCGAAGTCCATGGATATCACTTCGGCGGCATCACGCGTCGGGTTTTCCGTTTATGGCTATACGAACATCGGCCTCGTCGGAAGCCGGTTGGCGAATGCCTTTTCTCCGAACCTGGCCCGCGCTGTATCCGATTTTGACCTTACCCACCAACTCAATCTCAACTGGATTGCCGAGCTGCCCTTTGGCAAGGGGCGGGCTTTCGCGAGCAATGACAGTGGCGTGGTGGACGCTTTTATCGGCGGCTGGCAGCTCTCCGGCCTGGCGCGCTGGACCAGTGGATTCCCTTTCAGCGTGGATGGCGGCCAGCGCTGGCCTACAGACTGGTTCCTGACCGCCATCACGCAGATGACTTCACGACCCAAGACCGGGACCTTCAAGGGGAACGGCGCGGTCAACGTCTTCGCAGATCCCGCCGCAGCCCAGGCGGATTTTACTTTGCCTCTTCCGGGCCAGGTCGGATCGCGCAACATCCTGCGGGGGGACGGCTTCGCGGGATTAGACATGAGCCTGGCCAAGAGCTGGAAGATGCCTTACGCCGACAGTCACAGCCTGCAATTTCGGTGGGAGGTCTTTAACGTACCGAACCTCACGCGCTTTAACGCCCAAGGAGTGGGATCGTCTCTGCTCACTTCGCTGACCCAGTCGCCGAACAGTTTCGGAGCATACACCAGCCTGCTGACGCAGCCGCGCGTCATGCAGTTCGCGCTGCGCTATGAATTCTGAGGTTGTGGCGGGGAGCTAGCCGTCAGGGGTGCCCCATTTCTCGCGTTGTTGCCAAGAAGTGGGGCTTTGTCATCTCGAGAAGCTGCTACTTCTTCGGCTGCGCCGTCGGCGGCAGTAATCCGTTGAGGCGCAAATAGATCGCTGCGGAGCTGTAGTGGTCGGCCCAGTCGTTGGAGAGGGCGATCAGGGCGAAGGCCCGCGATCCCTTGCGCCCACCGAATAGTTCAACTTCGTCGCCGAGTTTGGAGTCGTCTACTTTGTTAAGCGCGGCGGTACAAAACTCGAAGCTGGCCTTCAACGCGGCGGCCAGTTTTTCTTTGCCGTCCGATTCCTTCAGCGGGGCCGCTTTGACCTCGGGCAAGTCTCCGATCTTCGAGCACAGGTAGTTGTTCGATTCAATGATGTGTAGGAGGAGGCGGCCGAAAGTCATCTGCTGTTCGGTGGGCTTGTATCCGAACTTGTCGGCGGGCATTGCCTCGACCGCCGCCACCAGATTTCTCTGCTGGCGCGGCATGATCTCCTTCACTACCGACGTGACCGGATTCTTGTCTTGGGCGAGAACTACAGTTGCTACAAGAGGCAGAAGAAGACAAAACATAGGTTTCATGGTGTACTCCGCTCGTTCCCTTTGCGCAAGGGCGTATTCCGCTCCCATTCTACTCAGCCGGTGCTTGCAGCGCGAACCGAACCTGCCCTCCGCGGTGGAGAGCACAAAATTTGTGCCTCCATGGCACAATGTGGCGATGCACACTGAGCGACCCCTGCGCGCTCCTGATTTCCTCTACGGGACGGCCTGGAAAGAAGAACGGACAGCCAAGCTCACTGAACTCGCCATCGGTGCGGGCTTTCGCGGCATCGATACCGCCAACCAGCGCCGGCATTATTTTGAAGCCGGGGTGGGCGAAGGCCTGGCCGCCGCGTATCGTGATGGCTCCGTAACCCGCGCCGATCTTTTTCTGCAGACGAAGTTCACTTACCAGCGTGGGCAAGACCAGCGCCTGCCCTACGATGCATCTGCCAGTCTTGCCGATCAGGTCGCACAATCGCTGGCCAATTCGCTCGAACATCTCGGGACCGACCACGTCGATAGCTTCGTGCTGCACGGGCCTTCGTCAGGCTACGACTGGGCCGCCGCGGACGCCGAAGTATGGGAGGCGATGCGGAAGGAGCGCGATGCCGGGCGCACGCGGCTGCTCGGGGTGAGCAACGTTTCCCTGCGGCACCTCGAGCAGATCGACGGCGCTCACGCAGAACTCCCGGCATTCGTGCAGAACCGCTGTTTTGCAGACTTCGGTTGGGATCGCGAGGTAAGATCGTTCTGCAAGGAGCGGAATATCACCTACCAGGGATTTTCGTTGCTCACCGCCAATCAGGGAGTGCTGCAGCATCCCGCGCTGATTAGTTTCGCGCAGAGGCTGAACGCGACTCCCCCGCAGGTGGTGTTCAGCTTTGCCCGGGCGGTCGGAATATTGCCGCTGACCGGCACTTCCGACCCAGATCACATGAAGCAGGATCTCGCCAGCGCTAGCGTGCAACTCCCGCCAGAGGTGATACTGGCGATCGAATCGATGGCGGGCTAAACGGTGGCGTTACTTCATCGCCGCGCCGAATTCGGTGCCGGAACCGTTCTCGCGAAGTTCGAGCACCTCGGTCAGGGTCTTGTCGCCGATCTTGGGGCATCCGCCACAGCCTTTCTCGCCCTCGGTCATGGCCATCGGCTGGCAGTGGATGGTCGGCATGGCTTTCATGGAAGCCTAGCTAAAGCCTGTCGCAAAACCCTGGGCTCAAGCCCTGGATTGACGCGGGCTGGCGAGATCGCCGGGTGGCGATTCTCGCAGTTTTGCCCTGCAGCTCATGGCGCGACTCCGTAGCCACGCTCCGCTCCGGTCGTCGCAAATTAACAAACCTTTCCGTGTTTTCGAAGATTTCCTTTGACAAATTTATCTTAATCGATATACTCGTTTACGATGATCGCCCCCACCCAGCGCCAGTCGCTCCTCTTCTTCACCCCCTTGGCTCAACAAATCGCCCTCCTCAAAGACGACTTACTTGACCCCGTCGATCACTTGCTCGACGACGACGAACTCGTCGATCTGGTGCGCGCCTGCCTGATCCGCCGCAATCCCAGCTCCTCCCGCACCGGCCGCCCCGGCATCGCGCCCGATCGCCTCCTGCGCTGCTGCGTCCTCAAGCACACCAAGGGCTGGAGTTTCCGCGACCTCGAACGCGAGGTGCGCAGCAATCTCCTCTATCGCCGCTTCACCCACTACGACGCCGATCCCACCCCCGACCATACGGTCTTCAGCAGAACCTTTGCCCTACTCGGTCCCGACGTCACCGAGCAAGTGTTGCGGCGGGTCGTCGGCATCGCCTGCGAACAGGGCGTCGCGCCGGGAAAGCGATTTCGCGTGGACACCACTGTGATTGAAAGCCACGTGCACTACCCAACCGACAGCTCCTTGCTGGGAGACTCCATTCGCGTGCTCACCCGCAGCTTGAGCAAGATCGCCAAGGAGTGCAAACAGGGAGCTGTGGAAGTCATCGGGCACTCGCGTGCCGTGAAGTATCGCCTGCTGGAGATCAGCCGCGCCGCCAAGTCGAAAACCGAGGCCGGGCGCGCGCGCATGCGCGCCAGCTACCAGAAACTGCTGGGCCTGACTCGGAGCGTGGTGCGGCAGTCTCAGCAGGTCCTGGAGCGGTTGAAGAAGAGGCGGCTGCCGGTGGTGGGCAGCAGGTTGGCGGTGTTCCGGCAGATGGCCAATTTGGAGCACTTCCTGCCGCTGGCGCAGAAGGTCATCCGTCAAACCAAGCAGCGGGTGGTGCTGGGCAAAGAGGCGGAAGAGAAAGTGCTGAGTTTGTTCGAGCCTCACACCCAGGTCATCCGCAAAGGCAAGGCCCACAAGCCCAACGAATTTGGCCGACTGGTGCGATTGGACGAAGTGGAGAACGGCATCGTGAGCGGCTACGAGGTGGTGCCCGGCAATCAGGCGGATACCGAGTCCTGGCTGCCGGCGCTCGAACATCACCTGGAGTGCTTCGGGAAAGCTCCGGAGATGGCCGCCGCAGACCGCGGCTTCTTCTCGGCCCAGAACGAACGCGAGGCCGAGGCCATGGGAGTGAAGCAGGTGGTTCTGCCGGGACGCGGACAACTGGGGGAGAGGCGGACAAAACGACAGAAACAGCGCTGGTTTCGCCGCGGTCTGCACTTCCGCGCCGGATGCGAAGCGACCGTCGCCCATTTGAAGCATGGCTTCTCCATGCTGCGCGCCATGTACAAAGGTGAGCGCGGTTTCAAGCGCTACGTGGGCTGGAGCATCATCAGCAAGAACCTTTTCTCGATTGCGCGTTACCAGGAATACCAGAGGCTGAAACCGGCGGCGAAGGAGCAGGCAGCATGTCCCCGTTAACCGGATCCGCAGCGCAACGACGCCGCTTGCTGAGCCAGATTGAGCGTCTGGCCGAGATTGCCATCTTCGGTACATTGTCGGAAACCTATCGCACCTGCGGCCGCGCCGGCTGCCATTGTCAGAGCGGAGGGCCCAAGCATGGGCCACACCTGCAGATCAGCTACCGCGGCGAGAAAGGCAAGACCACCGGCTACTATGTGCCTAAAGAGGCCGAGGCGGCCACGCGCGAGGGAGTAGCGGCCTGGCAGGAACTGCAGTCCTGCTTGCGGGAATTGGCGGAAATGAATAAGGAGCGCAATTTGCAGCGAGCGCGCGAGGGCGACACCCCATGAAGCGCTGCCGTCCGTGGCTCTTGGTCGGGTTCGTCCTTGCGATCCTCCTGGTTCTGGGCCTCAGTCCGGATCGACCTGCGCGTATGTTCCTCGACTTGCCTATCGGGCGAGCGTCTTGCTTGGACGTATCTCGCCTTTTTGTTCCTGCAGTCGCAGTCATGGTTCCTGCAGTCCAGCCGGCTAAGTTCTGGTTGCACCTGGAAGCAAGACAGAGTCGGGCTGGCCCCGACGAATGTCTTCCCCTGCTTTCCAACTTCTCCCTCGACTATGCGCCGCTGCGCGCAGACGATACCGGTCCGCCTGGGATCGATCTCCGCGCGCCCCCAGTGTTGCTTCGAACGGGCCCGCGGTTGAAGTTGCAAGGCCCGCCGGGCCCGCCGGGCCCGCCGGCGGCCCTCCAAAGGGGCACACTACCCTCGGAACCCGCGAAAACCGGGGCTCCTGCAAGAATCGGGGTTCTGCAACGTGTAATTTTTACGACAGGCTTTAGCTAGGCCAAAGCGTGCTTGCCTTTCTTGAATTGCGCGCCCTGGGTCTCGTGGCACTGAGCGCAGGTCTCGGGGTTGGAATTTTTGCCTTGGGTACATCGCTGGCGGAAGGGTGCTGGTCGCCCTGACAATCCACGCAGGTAACCTCGATTCCGTGTGCTTGCTGAGCCTCAGTCAGAAACGATGTTGGGCGTGACTTTGCTGTGGCAGTTCACGCACTGAGCCGCCGTAGCGGTTTGGGCACTTCCATTCTGTGAAGTAAGAACGAGAGAGAGCAGGGTGGTCAGGCTGATCAGAACTCGAACGGCCCAGGAGAATGCAGCATCCATAAACGCCTCCCCTAAACGGACGATTATCGTCGCTCGTACGGGGTGCTGCCTGTGACTTGGGTCACAAGTGCGGGTCAGCACAGCCAGCATGGCGGTGGAAATTCTCGTTTATAGGGATCCCAGGGCAGAAGTGGCGAGTTTGTACACCAGATACCAGACGACGACGACGGTAATGGCTGTCGAGCGCTTGACCTTGCTGGTGCAAGCAAAGCCGATTCCCAGGAGCACAATCGTCCAAAGGTTGATGATATCGAGGGACGAGGCCATCCCGCGCACGAACTTGGCGGTCGTGTCGGAGTCGAGATAATAAGCGAGATTCGTCCCCACAGGATTGCTGATGTCGAAACCCTCGGGATTGATGCCGGCAAACATCGAGATGGTGCCGAGGATCGCGCCGATAGTGCTTGGGAGTGCGGCATACATCACAATGGCGTAGCCCTGCTTAAACGACGTCTCGGCGCCAAGCGCCACCTTGAAAGTGAGCCAAAAGACGAGCGTTTCAATCAGGAAATAGAAAAGGATCAGTGCCGGGCTGCCGTAGCCAAAGCCCGCGATGATTTTGCTGGATATGCTGAGCTGTCGGGCCTGCTGATCCGCCGGCAGTTTGTCGAACTGATCGGCCCGCTTGGAGTGCGCGATCTGGTTCTTGCTGATTTGCTCGAAGCTGACCTGCTTTCCCATCGACCATATGAAAACCAGCGAGACGATGGAAATCAGCAGCCACGGTCCCCACCAGCTCGCGTTGCGGCGCAAGTCGCCGAATGTCTTTGAGGGAGCGATAAAAGTGTTGACGATGCGCGCGGCCTCAGACAGCGGCGCAGGTTCTGGCGCGGAAACGGGGGATGGGGGCAAGACCGGAGCGGCGGCCATGAAACCTCCTGCAGACAGAGCCAAGATTCGACCGAAATTCTAGCCCGGACCGGCCGTCTATACAAGCTATCCGGCAAAATCCGCAAAATCCTGTAACAAAAAGAGCGCCGCTCTCACTATGGATGAGAGAAGTTCGGGCGGCCGTATTTGGAGTTGCCGGAGCATGGCACGCAACCACGCTCAAGCTGTTCCCCAGCGGCTGGGTGACTCAGCCCTACAAATCTTCCCCGGTAAGCCCCCAAGACCAAATTCAATTCCAGTTCCAAGGAGAAAGCTGAATGAAAACCCTTTGGATTGCCCTCTGTACCGCCCTGCTCGCGGTGGCCTCGGCCTCGATGGGCCAGATCAGCCCCGGCGACACCACGGTCGATGTGCCCTTCAGGTTTGTTGTGGCGGGACAGACGATGCCTGTCGGGCATTACATCGTCAAAAACGCCGGCGATGCCCGTATCAGAGTTTTTAGCCCAGGTACAACCGGCGTTTACGTTGCCACTCACGCAGCCCTGCGATCGGCCAGCGACGGGAGCAAGCTGGTCTTCCGCCGTTACGGAGACACCTATTTTCTTGCCGCAGTTTGGGTAACTGGCAATACGACCGGCCGGGAGTTGTACCGTTCGCCGGCGGAGCGCGAACTGGCGCGCCACAAGACTGAGGTGGAACTGGCCGACGTGCGTCCAAGCAAATAAAGTTGCCTCCGGACAGTTGAGGGGGGCTCCGGCGTTTCGCGGCAGGGCGCACCCAGGCGCGCTGTGATCGAGCCCGGATATGATGGTGCGATGTCCAACGTAACGCCGGCAGTAATTGCAGTCCTGATGGCCGAACTGGCTCCCGCGGCGGCCTTTGGATTCGCAGGGGAGCGAACGACCGAGACCATAGGACGGCTGCCGGCAACGGTGCGCGTCCTGCTTCCGGCGCTGCTGGTTTTGGCTTACGCCTTCCTCGCGGTTTTAGAGCACTCGTTTCGCTGGGTGGGTTTGCGCTGTACGCCGCGCTGCCGGTCATGATTGCCTGGCTGCTGAGTCAGGCCGCACAGTCCGATACCGAGCAGCGGGGGAACTGTCGCGATGCGCTGATTCTGCTCACGCTGGGCCTTGCGGTCGATTTGCGCTGGTTCGATTCCGCCTGGCCTCGCGGCCAGGAGGCGCTGGGCAAGCTCTTGCTGGTGGATGCGGGCTTGTATGGGTTTCTGGCGATTCGAGGGTTGACTGGCTCTGGTTTCGACTTCCATCTGCACTGGAGCGACTGGAAGACCGGGCTGCGCGAGCTGGCATACTTCGCGCCGGTGGTGCTGGGGCTTGGACTGGCGCTCGGGTTCATCCGCCCTCATGCCAGCCTGCCATCGCCGGGCGACGCTGTGCTGCGCTGGTTGGGAATTTTCTTTTTTGTCGCCGTGCCCGAGGAACTTTTCTTTCGCGCCTGGGTGCAGAACCTGCTGGAGCGCCGCGTGGGGCGTCGGGCTGCACTACTCATCGCCTCGGCGCTATTTGGACTGTCACATTTCAACAAGCGGTCGGCACGTTTCAACTGGCGGTACGTTTTGCTGGCTACGATCGCTGGAGTTTTCTACGGACGCGCGTGGCGCGAGCGGCGGCGCGTGCCGGCCTCCTCGATCACGCACGCGTTTGTGGATTGGATCTGGTCGTGGTGGTTCTAGTCGTGGCGAGGACATCGCAGCTGCAACCCTTACCAATACAGTGTTTCAAGGTTAGTCGCGACCATCTCGCCTCCACCCCAGCATTCTTCGTTTGGTCGATGTTGCTGTCCCAATACTCCAGACGTAAGATCGCGAAAACCCCCCGATGTGTGCCAGAACGAAGCCGCTTCTTGATCTTGTCCTGTGCGGGCTGGCCTTCATTCCTTGCACGCACGTGGTGGCGCTACAAGCCAAGGACTCTCAAGCCGCGCCATTCAAGATCGAAGTCAAGGTGAATAAGGTGTTGGTGCCGGTTGTGGTTCGTGATGCGGAGCGCCGTGCGGTGGGCAACTTGAAGAAAGAAGATTTTCAGGTCTTTGACCAAGACCAACTTCAAATCGTGTCTGGCTTCTCGATCGAGAAACGCGGCCTGGGGGAAACTGACACGCGAAGCGGTACCTCTTCGCCGGCCACTCCGAATACTGCCCCGCCGTCATCATCCGTGCCGCAAGGTTTTATCGTGTTCCTTTTCGACGATCTGCACCTGGCCGCCGACCAGTTAGGACAGATCCGCGATCACGTTTCCTCACTGCCCTGCGTACTTTCCGACATCCTCGAACGCGCAGGTGCGCGCGCAAATGAGCTGTATGACAGTCTTGAAAGTTTTTCTGCACAGGAAAGAATTGAATACCAGGCTTCCGATCACATGGGCTACCTGCAGGATGCCCGTACCGGGACATTTGACTACGTCGTACTCTTCGAGCAAACAGCGGGAGGGACGACCGTACAAGAGAGTCGCAAACCCAAGCATGGAAGCCATCTGGTCGCCGTTTTCAGCCAGGACGTTGGTCTGCCCGAAATGGCGTTAATGTTTCTTCCGGAGATACAAGACAACTACGAATGAGCTGTGAAGGCACGGGCGAATGGAACCGGCAACGCACACAAGTCGTTCACTTGGTGCAACGCAAAGATAAACCAAATCACACCCTTTCGTTTCGTGACAGCGATGGTGCAGCGCATCCGGCCAGACTCAAAGGACGCGCGTGGATTGCCGCGGATTCCGGCGAAGTCCTGCATATGGAGACCAGTTTGATGGAAGAAATACCAGCGGCAAAAGTGCGCCACTGGTATCTGTCGGTTGACTGCGCTCCAGTCCGGTTCCATTCCGAAAACGTACGGATGTTGTTGCCGCAGGCCGTTGACGCCTATTACGACTTTGAGGACCATCGCACGCTTGCGTATCACACCTTTACGGATTTCATGCTGTTCTCGGTCCAAACGGCTCAAGCAATCCAAAGGCCGAAGAATCCTTGAGCTTGATTGCGCTGAGGCAAAACCGGGCTTCGCGAGGGCCAGGCAGCAACCGAACTGCTTACGGAAAACGGCTTGTTCAGCCGTGGTAGTGCAAATATCCCAGCCCTACGCGCAGGTGATGGTGCATCGCGTCAGGAACGCAAACGGCGAAGCAGAGGCCGAGCAGGCCCTGGGCAAGGCCGAGGGCGTACAGGTTGTGGTAGCGGCGGAACAGCCAGCATGAGACCGCCCCCCAAAGTAGTGTTGCCGCCGTGAGGGTGAGATTGGGAAGGTGAGCGGCTGCGAACAGCACGGCCGCCGCGACGATTGCAGCATCGCTCGTCAGAACGCGAGTGAGGCGCGGCATGAAGTAGTCCTGCAGAAGGAATTGCTGGTAAATCGTCCACAGGACATAGCCACCGACATGCGCCAGACTGGCGTTGTAGAGCGGGTGGAAGGTACTGGCGCTTCTGGCCACGAGTACGCTCAGGATTGTCAGCCCAACCGCAGCCGGCAAAACCCACCACGCGGCGACGAATCCTCGCCATCCGAGCCCGAGTTCATTTGCAGTGGGCCGCTGTATCAGGACCAAGATCAACGGCATCAGCAACGCCACAGGGCCAACAATCAGCTGTTCACGCGTCGGGAGCCACAGCACCACCATGATGCTGCTGAAACCGAGAATCAGTTCTGCCAGCTCTCGGGTGGAACTCCGCGCGTGGGGAACCGCCAGGGTGAAGGAAGTTGCGTTCGTCGTTGCCACAGAATTAGTGCGTTCCAAAGGGACTAAGAGTAGTTGAGAAGCAGATTGGTTGCAAGTTTTATTCGGCTGGTGGAGTGGGAAACGTCAGCGCCGCCCCGATTCGGTCAACTGCGGAGTCGCTTCGAGCAGGCTGCGGGTATAGGCATGAGCGGGCCGCTCGGTGATCTGCGCGGTGTCTCCCACTTCAACGATCTTCCCACGATACATGACCGCGATGCGCGTAGCCAGATAGCGCACCACTGGCATGGAGTGCGAGATGAACAGGTAGGTCAGCCCGAAGTCACGCTGCAATTGCGCGAGCAAGTTGACGATCTGGGCGCCGACACTGACATCGAGAGCAGAAACCGGCTCGTCACAAACGATGAACTTGGGGCGAAGTGCCAGGGCGCGGGCGATGCCGATGCGCTGGCGCTGGCCGCCGGAGAATTCGTGGGGATACCGGCGAAGGGCGAATTCGTCGAGGCCGACGGCGCGGAGGAGTTCGGTGACTCGAGCGCGAGGGTCGAGCTTCGCTCGGCCGGACGGCGGCGGCCCGCTGTCCCCGCGTGGATCTTCGTGTGGGTCTCGGTGAATGACCAGCGGTTCCGACACAATGTCTTCCACGCGAAAGCGCGGGTCGAGCGAGGCAAACGGGTCCTGAAAGATGATCTGCAAGTCGCGCCGGAGGCGGCGCATTTCGCCGCGGCTGGCAGCCAGAAGGTCGCGACCTTCGAGGAGAATCGTGCCGGAGGTGGGCTCAATCAGGCGCAGAATGAGGCGTCCCAGCGTGCTTTTGCCTGAGCCGGACTCGCCCACCAGGCCCAGCGTCTCGCCGGAATGAATGTCGAGCGAGACGTCGTCGACGGCGAGAACTTCACCGCCTGACTTTCTGCCCAGAGCAGATTCGCCATGGGGGAAAACCTTCGTCAGGTTGCGGATTTCCAGCAGGGGCACGTTCGGATGCTAGCAGTATTGGGCCACGGATTGGCGCGGATTCTCGCGGACAGGACACTCTTGATCCAGGCCTATCCCGCCGAAATCAGCGGTACCGCAGCTAGGGCGGCCAGAAGCCCGATGAATTTCCAGCGGCTGAAGTGTTCTTTCAACAGCACCCGGGCTAGAAGCACGGTCACGGCCGGATAGAGCGAAGTAATGACGACTGCCTCGTCCAGGCGTCCGTGCTGGCTGGCGAAGATGAACAAGGCGCTGGCGGTGATATCGAGGCATCCGGCAGCCATCCCAAGAGCGGCACGCGGCCGGTCGAGCGATAGTGGAGCGCGGGTCGCGACCACGGCGACAGCCGTAGCGGCGCACGAGCCGATGCGGGACATTGCGGCGATCCAAGTGGGAGAACCGCTGGCCTGGTGAATGCAGAGATAAAAGCCGGCGAATCCCACGCCCGCTAGCGCCGCCATGGCCACTGCTCGGGGGTGGCCGGATTCGTCGTTCTCGGCCTGCGGGTCCGGGCGCGTGATCAGCCAGATGGCTAGGATTGCCAGCGTGAATCCGGCGATGGTCCAGCGGCTGGGCGCGCCCTCCATGGCGATGTCGGCGAGGGCGGGGATCGCAGCCCCGAGCAGAGCCCCGATCGGAGCCGTAAGCCCCATCTGCCCGGAGGCAAGAGCGCGGTAGAAGATGGCCAGTGAGAATCCCCCCACCGCCCCGGCCGCCATTGCCCACAGAGTGCTCGCCGGGGAGGGGAACTCGCCGTGCTGCGCCGACGCGATCACGAGCATAAAGGCGAGGGCACAGAAGTGCGAGAAGGCAGTGAGGACGAAGGCGTTGGAGCGGCGGGAGCCGTATCCGCCAGCAAAGTCGGCCGCACCCCAGAGGAATACCGCAATCACGGAGTAGACCGCGGGCGCGAACTGGGTCGGGGAGGACACGCCGGACGAGGGTAACATGCGGGTGAACAATTGAGGACAAACGGCAGCCCTCGTGCGAACCCGATAGATCGGCGGCACTTCTTTGAGATAGGCTACTGAAATTCTACGGAGGATCGTTATGAAGCGTTTATTGATCGCCTTGGCGTGCCTTGCCGTCAGCGTTTCCTGCCTGGCGCAGACTTTGGACCAGCCCGCCTCGAAAGACGACGTCATTCTATACCTCCGCACTATGCACGCGCACGACATGCTGGAGAAAACGATGCAGGTGCAATCCCAGACCATGCAACAGCTCGTTCGCGACCAGGTGCTCAAGGACAAAGGCAGCGTTCCGCCGGAATTCGATGCCCATTTCAAGAAAACGATGGACGAGATAATCCGGGGCATGCCGGTCGACGAAATCACGGAGGCGATGATTCCTGCCTACCAGAAGCATTTCACGAAGAGCGAGATTGAGGCGATGAATACGTTCTACTCCTCGCCCGTCGGCCAGAAAGTTCTAGAGGAGTTGCCTGCGGTCATGCGAGAAGGTGCGCAAGCGGCGATGCCAATTATGAGCAAGTATCTCAGCGAGTGGAATGATCGCATGCAGCAGGAACTGAAGGAGATGGAAAAGAGCGCGCCGAAGGCTGACCCGAAGCCGCCCCAGCCATGAGATCTCGACCATGGCTTAAGCGCGCATTGACCGTCGTCGTGTTGGCCGCTACTTGGCAGGATGCCGCGACCCAAAATCGTAATGCGGGAAGAAGGGCGGCGTCGTCGCATGAGCCTGTTCGCGATTGGGCCTACACTGTCAACCCGCCTGGTCACAAAACGGACCATCGATCGCATGGCGGCGCTCGCCGCGTACGCCGCCTCGCTGAAACCCTGAGGCCACTATTCCCGAGCAGCTTTCGCGGGCAGGAGTACCCGCGCCACGCTCAGTCGCGTGTTAAAATTTCCACAAGCCGTTTCCTTGCGAGAGCTCAGATTCCGAGGCCCTAGGTTTGATCGAACTGGCACCATCTATTCTTTCGGCTGACTTTGCGCGGCTCGGCGAGCAGGTGCGCGCTGCCGGCGAGGGCGGGGCGAGTGTCATCCACGTCGACATCATGGATGGACATTTCGTTCCCAACCTGACGATCGGCCCGCCGGTGGTGAAGTCGCTGCGCCGGGTGACGGAATTGCCACTCGATTGCCATTTGATGATCGAGAATCCGGATGACTTCATTCCCGTGTTTGCCGACGCGGGAGTCGACTGGATGTCGGTGCATCAGGAAGCCTGCCGGCATCTGAATCGGACGCTGCATCTGATCAAGAGTCATGACTGCCGGGCGGGCGTGGTGATCAATCCGGCGACACCCGTTGAAACGCTCTCCGAAGTGCTCGAGATCGTCGACTATGTGCTGGTGATGTCGGTCAATCCGGGTTTTGGAGCACAGCAATTCATTCCGTCTACGCTGCACAAAATGCGGCAGTTAGCGGAGATTCGCAGCCGGCGCGGGCTGACCTACCGCATTGAAGTAGATGGCGGAGTCGCGCTTGAGACCGTAGCCGACGTGGTCAGGGCCGGAGCCGAAATTCTGGTGGCGGGCAACGCCGTGTTCGGTCATGGTGATCCAAGAAGGAATGCGCAGGATCTGCTGAAAGCGGCGACGGAGGCCGCGCTGCAGAAAGTATAGATTTTGTGGGACCGGATCTTTGATCCGGTCGGGCCGTGCGAAGCGCGGCTGGTCGATGCGGCGGGTCGATACTTGGGAAGCCGCTTCGGCCGCAACCGCAGTCGAGCATGCGCTCGACATGGCCGGGTCATAGACCCGGCGCCACACGAGAATTCCTCGAGGTCCTATGTCACGTCGAATTGCGTCGATCGCGGTGCTGGGAGTTCTGCTGGCCCTCACCGCCGCCTGCACCAATAAGAAATCCGTCAACCCACTGGCCAATGTTGGCTCGAAGCAGCCGGATAAGGTCCTGTTCGACAAGGCCATGGACGCCATGCGTCACAACCGTTTCGACGTCGCACGGCTGACGCTCCAAACCCTGATCAATACCTACCCGGACTCTGAGTACATTGCTCGCGCCAAGCTGGCGGTGGGTGATTCCTGGTACGCGGAGGGGGGCACTGCCGCCTTGGCGCAGGCCGAACAGGAATACAACGATTTCGAGGTCTTCTTCCCCAATATGCCGGAAGCGGCTGAGGCACAGTTGAAGATCGCCAACATCCATTTCCAGCAGATGGAGAAAGCGGACCGCGACTATACTCACGCCAAGCGCGCCGAAGACGAATACCGCAAGATGATTCTGCAGTACCCGGACAGCAAGCTGGTGCCGGAATGCAAGCAGCGCCTGCTCGAAGTGCAGGAGGTGCTGGCCGAGCGTGAGTTTGAAATCGGGCGCTTTTACTATTTGCGGGAGTCCTACCCAGCCTCGATCGCACGCCTGCAGTCGCTGGTGGACAAGTATCCGCTCTACAGCCGGGCTGACGAAGCACTGTATCTGCTGGGGCAAAACTATGAGGGACAGATTACCCGCATGCGTAGTGCGCCCACCTGCGACGTACACGGCCAGCCGCGCGGCTGCGTGCTCGAGGCGGTGAAGGCGCGCTATATCGAACAATTATCCAAGCACGCCGCAGAGGCGTACTCGAAGATTCTGACGCGCTATCCGATGATGGATCGCTCCGACGATGCCAAGAGGCGATTGACGGCCCTGCACCAGGCGGTTCCCCGTCCCACCAAGGCGGCGGTTGCACAGAACAAGGCGGAAGAGGCCAGCCGCCATGAGTCCACCATGGCTCAGAGGTTGATGGGGGTCATCAAGAAGGGGCCGGACACTACGAAGGCGGCGGGCTACGGCGAGCCCTCTTTGGTCGATCCAGAACCGGTTGCCGCCTCCGACGTTCCCCGTAGAGAAACGTTGGGCATGGTCGAGCCAGGCGGGAAGAACACCGTAGGTGTCGAGATCGTGAAGCCCGATCAATCCGGCGCCAATCCCAACCCGCTGGGAGAGTCTTCCAATGCCACTGCGCCCGGAGGTTCGCCCTTTGGGGCTTCGGCCGCGAATCCCCAGCCCCCGGCGGCGGCTGATCCCAATGAACTGAAACCCAATGTGCCCGCCGATCCGAACGAGTTAAAGCCAACCGACAACGGCGGCGATCCGGCGTTGCCGCCGCCCGCGCAAGTCAATGAAATTCAGCAAGGGCAATCGTCGTCTTCATCCTCCTCGTCTTCGGCTGCCGCCGACAATTCGACTCCGGCTAGTGATCAGGATCTGTCGAGCAGTAAGAAGAAGAAAAAGAAGGGATTGAAGAAGATCGTGCCCTTTTAACATCAGCTGTGAGCGATGAACCAAACCCTGCGACTCCAGCGCTGTGATTCCAGTGTCCCGCGCGGTAGGTGCTGACCACTGGTAACCGGTTACTTCCCTTCCGCATCATTGACTTACGTTGTGGGGCAGGTTACCTTCGCGATATCTCCCCTCATCAGAGGAAGCCTTTGGCCAGGAAGATACTGCTCGCCGACGACAGCGTAACAGCTCAAAACATGGGGCGGAAGATCCTCGCCGATGCGGGCTACGAGGTTATCACCGTCAACAATGGCTCGGCGGCGTTGAAAAAGATCGCCGAGGTTAAGCCTGATCTCATCGTCCTGGACGTTTATATGCCCGGCTACAGCGGGCTGGAGGTGTGCCAGAGGGTGAAGGAGGCGGGGGAGACTTCACGCATTCCGATCCTGCTGACGGTCGGAAAACTGGAGCCGTTCAAGCCGGAAGAGGCCAAGCGGGTGCGTGCGGAAGGCTTCATCGTCAAGCCTTTTGAAGCCAGCGAACTGCTGAGTGCGTTGACCAAGCTCGAAGACAAAATGGTTCCCCGTTCGGAATCGTCAAAGCCGGGGCGCTTTGCCCGGGCAATTGCAGCGGTCGAGGAAGGCCGCTACGACAAGACGGTTGCCACGGGCGAAGATACTGGCTGGAAGAACCGCATCTCTTTTCCTTCCAAGAAGAAGCGCGCACGAGCGGAGGCGGAGGATGGGGACGACCCGGCCATTTACAACGCGGTCAACAAAGATCTTCGTACGGTGATTGATCGCCATCCGGCGCCGGTCGTTGCCCAGGCTACTGCGACCGAGGCTAAGGTCGATCTGGGAGCACTAACGCCTGAGGGTCTGCCTAAAGATGTGACTCCCGAGGAGATTGCCGCTTTGGCGGCGGCCGCAGCACAAATACAGGGCAAGATCGCAGATACCAAGATTGCCGAGGGCAAGCCTGCGGACATTCATCCCGTTGAGCCTCCTGCGGCCGAGCACTTGCCAGAACAACTTGCGGTCAGTGCGAACCAGACAGCGCCTGGACCAGCCCCTGAACCGGCGACGCCCGAATCCGCGACAGCCACGCACGCTCAAGAGCAGCCAGGTTCCGAGCCGCACGCAACAATGGTCGCATCCGCGGTAGCGCACTCCGACCAACAGGTCGCGAAAGAGAAGGAGTCGGCGCAGGAAACACCGGCTTGGACGCTTGGCGAAACAGCGCAACCGGCTGCCAGCCCTGCAGCTCCGACCCCTGCTGACGTGATGGCCGCGATTTCCAGCCTGGAGACGGCCGGCGCTCCGATCGCGCCCACAACGATTTCAGGAAACGGATTCAGTGCGGAGGGCTTAGCGCCGCAGCCTGAGGCAGAGCCTGTAACCATGGCAGTGGCCGCGAGAGCCGAGCAGGCTACGCCATCGCGCTGGACCGCGGTTTCCATGGCCCTGGCGCCAGAAGAAACTGGGGTCAATCTTGAGGACGAAATGCGGACGGCGCTTGCTTCCGTGGCCGTCGGGGAGGCACCTGGTGTAGAAGCCGCAGCCTTTGCGCCAGAGCCCCAGCCCGCGCTCGCAGAGCCTGCCGCGACCGCGGAAATTCCGCTGCCAGTTGAGCCCGGGCGCCAAGTCACTGCGCCGGTCGCAGAACCTGGAGTGTTACGGACTGGCGGGGCAACGGAGAGTACAGCTACTGATGTGATCCGCGCGGAAGTGACGGAATTTGAAACCGTGACTGCACCCTCGGCCCCAGATGCAGCTCCGGCGGAATCCGAGACTGCTCCCCAGACTATCGACTCCGCAACTCCGCCGTCATGGGAGGCGCCGCAGCCGGCGGAAGCCAAAACTGAAGAGATTCCGGTCGCCCCGGTCGCGGAGATGGAACCTTCAATGGCAGAAGCGGTCGCGGCCCCAACGCAACACGAGGAATCGAGGCACAAGGAGCCAACGCCCGAAGGAGCGAGCGAGCCGACGGGAGCGCAGAAGAGCAAAGAACCGGCCGTCCCAGCTCCCATGGCCTCCGCCGAAACCGAGCAATCACCTGCAATTGTAGAGAGGCTCGAAACCATCGAGCCCGTCGCCGTGAACCAAGTTCCCGCGGAAAATGCTCCCGCACCGGAGCTTGCCGAATCAGCCGACACAACTCATGGAGGCATTCCCGAGATGGCGAAAAAGGAATCGGACATCGCGGCCACGACTGCGGCGGCATGGGCAAGCTGGCGGAGAATTCGGGCAACCGGAGATCCTAAGGACGCGGCCCAGTCGAAGAATAAAGACGAAGACAAAGCCCCTGCCGAGGAGGCAGCGATGGCCGTCGCCGCCGGCGCGGAGAAGTTACCCGAGGACGTCCCGGCAGCCTCGGAGAGTCCGGAGATCGCCAGCATCGTCGACAGTGTACTGGCCGACTTGCGGCCCAAGATTGTCGAAGAGATTACTCGCAAGCTGGGAAAGAAAAAGTAGAACCTGAGCGTTCCACTCCCCGTCGGTGGTTTGACGGGGTGGAAGGAAGGGACGGCTTCAGCACCTCAGCGCAGAAATCCAGGGCCTCACAAAGTTTTTGCACAGCCCATGCGATGGCGCGCCCTGTAACCGCGAGCGAGCCGAGGGCCATCTCAACGGTTGTGATCGTGTCCGACTGCTTCTTCATTTCGGCACCAACAGCTAAACGCTCCTCAGTCAACCAAGGCGTTTACGCTCGGCTTCCCTTGGAGCAACGGGTTTTGAGATGCGCTTAACGCGATGTTTCAAGAATTGACTTCGCGGACCAACTAGTCCGAAGTCATCCCGATACTCTTTAGCCACGTCTCCACTAACGGAGGCCATCCCGTGATTGGCATCTTCGTGCGCCGAATGCCGAACCCATGGCCTCCTTGAGCATACAAATGCACCTCTACCGGAACTCCGGCATTCTTCAGCGCATAGTAATAAACCAACGAGTTTTTTACAGTGTCTATCGGGTAGTCCTCAGCCTGCAACAGAAACATGGGCGGAGTTTCCTTTGCAACCGGAACGTAGGGATTTAACGCGAACTCCTTAGATGTGTTCTCAAGCATGTGTCCTGGATAAAGAGCCACACCGAAATCCGGACGAGAGCTTTCCTTGTCGGCGGCGTCGACAGCGCGGTACAAGCGTCTTTTGAAATTCGTGCTCACCGCCGCCACGAGATGCCCGCCTGCCGAGGTTCCCAGGACGCCGATTTTATGTGGATCGATTCCCCACTCCGCGGCGTGGAATCGGAGGAGCCTGACGGTTCGCTGAGCATCTTCCAATGCCACAGGTGATTTCGGGTAGGCGCCGGACCTCGGCGAAAGGTGTTCGCCCGGTACACGGTACTTCAATAGGGCACATGTGATGCCCTTAGCCGTTAGCCAATCACAGATCTCCGTGCCTTCGAGGTCCATATATAAAACCCAATAGCCGCCGCCCGGAAATACGACTACCGCGGCACGCGTATTAAGTCCGTTCGGTGAACAGACCGTCATTGTGGGTTGCGACACCTTGCCAACGCCACTAGCGGGAGGCTCTTCAGGACTCTGTACCGCCGTTGTGACCTCTCGTCCGTAGGGCACTTCATCAGGTGCTTGACGGGCCATATTGGTACTTGGATATGCCCCGAGGATGGCTGCTAGTCGGGCGTCTGTGCGATCAAAGCGATGCTTGCAGAAGCAACACAGGCGGCAAAGAACAAAATCTTAGTCACGATGTCCTCGTCTTAATGAGCAATAATTCTTCGGGCAGAAGTCTAAGAGGGACTCGGCGTTGGTGGCAGCGAGGGAATCAGGTTAGTCAATGGATGTGGCGCAATTTCAACTTCTTGGCCGTGAACTCGGGGCAGAACAAGGCGCAGAAGGAGGGCTGCCCATATGACGGCCAGAGGCAGACTTCGCGACGTGATTGCTGAATAATCCAGCGGCATCGTGTGTGTTGGCGCTAGGACACTCAAGCACGCAGAGAATACCGACAGCGTCAGAATAGTCCAGAAACCTCGATTGTCATGCACGTGAACGCGCTCCAACCGCGACTCCAATTATCTACTCCGATGTCAACTGCTGTTAACACGCCTTTGCACAAGCTCGCGGTGCGCCGTGAAAGGCGCTAGTCCTCAGCGGGCGCGAGTCCCGTCCGGGAACTGGTTCGCTCCAGACTTATAATAATCAACACTCTGCCATTCAATCACCGCCGCGTTCTGGCACCAGAAGGAGAGCTTGCATGGTTTCGACCGAATCCCCCGCTCTGCCGTTGTCTCAAGTGACAGATCTGTCTGTCAAACGGCGGCGCGGGCTGGAGTTGTTCTGTCTGTCATTCCTCGCTCTCTTTCTCGAATTGATGGTGATTCGCTGGGAGCCTGCGGTCGTAAGGCTAATCGCTTATTACGCCAATCTGATGTTGATCAGTTCTTTCCTCGGTCTGGGTGTGGGAGCGATCGTTGGGAAGACAAGAAAGTCGCTCTTTGGATGGCTGCCAGCCTTGCTGCTGATCAACGTTGTATGGCTGTTAATTGCCCATTTCATCACGCTGCCGACTACTGCCTCGGAGAGCAGATTCTACACACCTACGCCTCAACTTGTGCGTTATGTAAGCCTGGTGGGTATCTTCGTCAGCAACGCAATAGTGTTCGTGCCGTTGGGTCAACGGATCGGATCGCTTTTTGAAACTCTGCCCCCTTTAATGGCCTACTCCTGGGACTTGGGTGGCAGCCTTGCGGGGACGCTGTGTTTCGGCGTTTTCTCGTTGAAGTACTTTTCGCCGATGCGTGGAATGGGATTTGTGGTTTTGGCGATTATTTTGCTTCTTCCTCGCGGGCAGTGGTTGCGATCAATCCCGATCCTAGTTCTGTCGCTGGCAGGAGTGTATTTTTCGGTCAGTCCCAGTGCAGCGTGGTCACCCTACTATTACATCGTCGTGGTCTTGCAGGGCGATAAGCACGGGAATGCTCCTATACGAGAGCCACTCCCGGGGCTGCGCACGATGCAGGATCCGCCAATCTACGATGTGAGAGTAAATCACTATTTTCTTCAGAGCGACGGCACCTTCGACCCAGCCCGGTATTCTGCGGTGAAGAGATCCCAGATTCTTGACGCGAGATTGCAATACGACCTGCCCTATGCGCTGGCTCCGGCCCACCGAGGGGTGCTCATGTTAGGGGCGGGAGGAGGCACGGACACACAGATTGCGGTGCTGAACGGAGCCGAACAGGTGGATGCGGTGGAAATCGACCCGATGTTAGTGAAGCTCTCTAACCGATTCAACGCTTCGGGAATTTACGAGAATCCGAAGGTTCGTGTCCACGTCGAGGATGCCCGAGCTTTTCTTCGGCGTTCAAGCGGAGGGTACGACATGGTGGTCTTCGGCTTTCTAGATTCACAAACGCTGTTTAGCTCAATGAGTAATATCCGCTTAGACGGTTATATCTATACGGTGCAGAGTATGCAGTCGGCCTTCCGATTGCTGAACGAAAATGGCGTATTGTGCCTTTCCTTCATGGCTGGGCACGAGTGGCTCGCCCGCAAGTTAGTGCGGATGGTTGCACTCGCCACGAACCAGATGCCGGTTGCGTATGAGAGTCAAGGGCAGGTGGTGATCTGCGCATTCCGTGGGCAGCACCCAGACCCGCCCACTCAATACGGCCGATTTGTGCGTACGGCCTTCTCGGCAGGTGACGATTTATCCGAAGCCGTCGCTCCTACAGACGATTGGCCCTTTCTTTACCTTTCTCACAAAACCATCCCGGCTGATTACCTGATCGTGATTGGAATCCTCCTCGCGATCACGATACCGGCGGTATTCGTGCTGCGTGGCCGAGGGTTCGGCATGAACGACGGCCACTTTCTCTTTCTAGGGCTGGGTTTTCTGCTGCTGGAAACCAAGAGCATCTCCGACTGTTCTCTTTACTTTGGCACCACCTGGTTTGTAACCCTGGTGGTCGTAGCGGGCGTTCTCCTGATGGTGTTGACTGCGAACCTAGTAGCGATGCACATGAGTCGCTTTCGGCCGTGGCTGTACGCGCCACTGATCGCAACTCTGTTGCTGCTCTACTTCGTTAAGCGCGACGTTGTTCTGGCGCTAAGTTTCGACGAACGACTGGCTTGGTGCCTTCTCGTTGTGCCCCTACCGATCTTTTTTGCCGGGCTGATCTTCTCCACGACCTTCCGCCAAGCGTTGAACCCGTCCTCTTTCTTCGGCGCAAACCTGATCGGAGCGATGATCGGCGGATTCAGTGAGTATCTCAGCATGATCGTCGGCAACCAAAACCTGATGTTTCTTGTTATTGGAGCGTACCTGGTCAGTCTCGGTATCCAAATGCGGTTGCTCAAGGAATGACGCCCTCATCGCGGGCCGGGCGGGCTTTAGCCCAGAGTTTTGTGGAGGGGGGTTGGGTGTAGCATTTTCCCCTCAATGCGTAATACCCCGTCCGCCTTTTGACGGGTATATGTGTATGTGATGTCGAAATGTACACACCCCATCTGTGGTGGTGATTCTAGGATCAGGTCAGGATCGTCCTCTGCCTTGTTCAGCGTCATCCTAACTCAACTCGTCCGCGCGTCGGTGTCCCTTTTGTTGTCGGGGTGCGGGGACCGGAGGCGCGGAGCGCCGACTCGATAGGGTTGATTCATGTCGCCTCCGGCCAAACGAATGAAGGCAGCTTTGGAGTCCCTCGGTCGAAGTTGGATGCGAGGGTGGAAACTGTTTGGGAGCCACTCGCCTCTAGCTTTATTCTTGTAGCGAAAGACGAACAAGCTCCGCCCCCGTCCACCTGCTCCACGGTAAGCGTCAGAGAAACCACGTGGTCGACGGATTAACGAAGGCGTGATATTGCTGATTAGGGATGCTGCGTGGCCCAAGCGGTTGGCGTGAGTGCGGATAAGAACTGCAGGCGAGTGTTGGCCAAGCCGGGGAGCACGTCCGACAGATAACCTCGGGCCGAGACCTTGAGCCGTCGGCAGGTTTCAATCACTGAGAGAATCGCGGCCACCTTCGAGCCCGCTTGCGCGCTCCCGATGTGGATCCAGTCTTTTCTGCCCAAAACCAGTGGACGCATCGGGTTCTCCGCTAAGTTATTGTAGAGCGTCATCAACTAAAGCTGGTCCTAAGGATGAGAGTTGCTGGTTCTCAACACCCTCTAGTTGAACTCTGGCGTTCGTTTCCCCTTGCTCATGGGTCTTGAGAAGATTCTCAAACTGGATTCCCACGAATTGTCGAATGTTCTCGGCAAGGCGCGGGAGCACTAGATCCGGCGGACGAGACTTGCCGCGAGTGCGAAAGAGTAGTCGCGCAAAATATCTAGATCAAATCCGGGCAGAAGCGAAGCAATTTTCTAACAAGCTGCTCTCTCGCCAGTCCGGAGTTGCCAAGTGCGCAATAAGGAACTTCAAGAAGGGAAAAAACACCATCAACACCATCAAGCCGCGTACTCCGAAAGCTGACAAAGGCCATCCATAGTCTATAAAACAAGAACGTCAAGAACTGAACAGATGCAGAAAAGTGTGGATGATTTCCGATTTGTGTGTTATCCGCGTCTAAGGAGTTCGATTCTCGCAAGCCCGTTTTTTTATTGTTGCAGACATAGTTCTGAGCTGCCTGGACTTCACGATTCGAGCATGCTACCGCGGCGCTTGCGATTCCGAGAAGTGGCCCGCTTCGAGAGCCTTGATCACGGGACCGGAATCCGATAAAGATTTCGGTGCATCGAAGTCTTCACGTAGGCGAATGTCAAAGGATCCGGTCCGGGCGAGAGGAACCAGCCGTCCAGGAGGTGGGCACCTGGAACCACCTTTGCATCTTCTGGTCTTTGAATTCCCCAAGGCGGCAGGTTGGGGAGCGTCTCTCCCGCAGCTACGGGAATCGCGAGCGTTGTGCCGCGAGTTCTGTGCGAATTCGGAGCCAGACCGACGTAGAAGAACTTGCCGTCAGGACTCCAATCGACAGAGCACCAAGTGCAGATCCGTCGCGAAGGACCTCCTCTAATTGGAATCGCCATGATGACGCCGGAATCAGGCAACGGTACGTCCGCGGTTATCCAGCGCCGGTCCGGCGAAATCGTGCCAATGGCGGAGATCGGATATGGGAACAACTTGGAACGCTCTGAACCATCCGTTCTGATCTGGCCAACATAGTTGGCTTTTCCATCCGTAAACTGGAAGATGATCTGTGCGTCCGAGCCAAAATGGGGCGCACGCTCTCCTCTAGACGTGATCATTCTGGGAGGCGAACTCTCATCTAACTCAGCTAGCCAGACTTGAGAAGGTTTCCCGCGCGGCTGCGTTGAGAAGACGACCTCCTTGCCGTCGATCGAGACGTCATATTCCGCCATTGACAACCCCGGCAGAACCGCCTCGATTTTTCCCGCCTCGAGATCTTCGCGCCACAACTCGCTCGAAGACGAGGACAAATCATGTCGCATCAAGAAATAGAGAAGCTTGCCATTCCGTGAGAATCTCGGCGACAACGGGTTCACGTAACCTTCGGAAGACAAGGCGCGATCACCCTGCTTGTCGTGAATCCATAGCGCACTCTCGTGCAGCCCAATCGAAGTGATAATGGACCGCCCATCGGGCGCCATAGTTAGTCCGTCCTCCTCGGTCGGGCCGAACGTAATTGGCTCAGGCTGTCCGTCAGGAAAATGCTGGCGCCATAAATGATGAGTGCCCTCCACCTCAGCTCCAAAGTACATCCATTTACCATCAGGCGACCACGCGGCCGATGTGCATTGTCCTTGCGGGCCCACCTGGCGGCTCTCAGAACTACCGAGGAGTGAAATCAAGCGGCACGGTTGCCAGATCGGATCCATTTCGATGACTATCGCCCATTGGCGGTCAGGCGAAGCATAGGAGTAGTGCGCCATCATGCGCTGATGCTGCGGAAAATAAAGCTTGCGGTATTCCAAACGATTTTCCAATGCCGTGACAACTCCCATGTGAACGCCCATTTCTATTTCCGAGAACAGGACCCGGCGCTGGTCTAACCAGGTGAGCCCCGCGGCATTAGAAAAAAGCAAAGTCGGCTGGCCACCCAGCGGAGGCACCGTGTATGTTTTCCACTCGTCATTAAGCTCCGCGCTATAGGTGGTGTAGGCGATCCGGGAACCGTCTGGGGAAAATGCCAGCCCGTATTTGAGCCTGAGATCATTCGTAAGCTGAACCGGTTCGCCATTGGGGAGAAGCTTCACATAGATCTGATCGGGAGTGAGAAACCAATTGTCGCTTCTGTAGAACGCAACCATTCGGCCATCGGGCGACAAAGCCGGCGAAACTGCCGAATCTGTGAAGTTAGTGATTTGCGTGTAAGTGAGTTCCCGAAGTTCGGTTGGTCCTTTCCTCGGATCGGATTTCTGTCGCAGCTCCCAAATCGTAGTTGGGACGAGCAGAAAAGCCACTACCACAAGCCCGATCCACTTAACCGTGTTCTTGCCCGCTAATTGCTTGTCGCCTGCTGCATTCACCGGATTGTCGGCGGCAGCCGCGAGCACAACCGAGTCCTTCTTGGCAAGGGTGTCATGCCCGTTACCGGAGACTGTCTGCTCCGAGATAGACTCAGGTTGGCTTTCGGAGGACAGGGATACAGCAGCGATAAACCTATATCCCCGGCCTGACACGGTTTCAATAAATCGAGGGTTTTCCGGGTCATCCCGCAAAGCTAGTCTTATCTTCCGTACTGCGTTGTTAATACTTCGATCCGTTTCGACGAATACATCGGGACCCCATAAAGAGTCGGCAATCTCTTTTCTGGCCACCAGATCGCCGTGTTTCTTCAGGAGTAGCAGCAGGAGATCGAAAGGTTGTTTTTCAAGACGGACCCGCCGGCCCGCTCGTCTGACCTCGAACTTGCTCAGGTCAATCTCCACGTCCTCGAACTGAATAATTGGGGCGGCCAATGTGGGCTCCCGGCGTCCAAGGCGCTATATCTTAGCAGGCCTTTTCGTTGCATATCGCCCAATATTTTTAGGCGCTTGGGCCGCGATATTCTCGTGACAAAAAAATTATCTTTTATCGATTGTGGAACCACTGAGAAATCAAGAGTATATCCACGCGCTACCAGCACTCGGGCTATCTGAGCGGATGTTCTGGGCTGGGGTGCATCCCCGGAAGCGCAGGAATACACGCTTCCGCCATCTTGCGAGGAGGTAAATTACAATGCGATGGAGGCTTGGTTACTCGATCTTTGCTGTTCTGGCACTCGGCGCCACGCTGACGGCCCAGATTCAGCCGATTCCCAATCTGCCCGTCCAACCAATTCCTATTCGCGGTGGCGACCTTGTCCCAGGATACGGGATTGCTAACGCGTTCGTTCCTGGCCCGCCGGGCCAAAGTCCACCCTTTGATCCGATCGGCGCCGATCCGCAAGTCATCACCAACTTCAAGGGTCTGACCGCGATGGGCTACACCAGCGGATTGGCCACTGACAACAAGAACAATCAGTACGTTGTCATCACCGACATCCGCGTCTACCAGGGCAAATTCGTCGGAGGCACAGCGGCGGACCCCGTTAATACGGCGGGAGCCACGGTGTCGGAGGAGGCAAATGGCATCTTTGTCGAGATATGACTGGACCTCTGGGACCTCGGTCTGAGGACCCAATTGCATGATTTCAGCCCGTGGACGTTGCCGAACGGTCTCTTTTGGACCGTGAAGGTTGACGCGAGTGCCGTAAAAATCGATGGGGATACCGTGACCATTCACTTGGTCGATGTGCCGGTTGTGGATGCATTTAGCTTTCCTCCGCCTCCGCAAGCGGTACCCGGCATTTCCCCGATCCAGCTGATACCAGCCAAGTTATCGTTGGACATCACCTACAAGAGAACCGGCAATCCACGCCGGATTCGACCAACGTCGCACGATCCGGTCAGTCCCTTTAACTGGGCGGGAACTATGTGGGATTCCTCCAACTCCGGGACGTTTTCGTTGTCTTATGATGACGGATCGTTTTCGGCTTCTGGCAACTTTGACTCTACGGGCAATTTTGGCGAGATGGGGTTCGAAAGAAACGGGGTATTTCTCAGCAATGACGAAGGGGACGACAGCGAGAACGCAGAAGTTCAACCGGAATCGCTGCCGCATGCAAACGCCCCAACTCTTGAAATTACGGCAAAGGTTGCAGGCAGCATCCCGGACCAGACTGCGAGGACTGTGCTTCTGAAGGGCCGAGCCTCAGTCAAGGTTAATTTTTAGTCCCCGCTCTCGGATGGGTTGGTGCTCGATACGCGTTCTTGGCCGCTCACAAATTACACCATCGGGAGGAAGGGATCGGTGCCGACGTCATCGTGGTCCCCTTCCTCCACCCCTTTGATGTCCTGATCCATCCTGATCCACAGTGCACCTGACGAATATACGGTCGCGAATGCCTTCCTTACCGACCTAAGGTCGGCGCTCCTCATCGGTGGGATTTCGCGAGTCGAGCTCGTCCTGATCCCGGGAAATCACGATTGCAATCTGCGCAAAGAAAATGAGACGCGCACGTTCTTGCTCGAATCATTGGACACCTACTTGAAGAAGCCTGTCGATCTGGAAGGTTCGAACTTTGCGGCCATGATGAAAGTGCAGAACGACTTCTTCAAGTTCGAGGCCGAACTTTGCGGACATGAAGTGCTTCCCTTGCCGGACAGACTCCATTATCAACGATCATTTACTGTCGGCGGAAAAACGTTTGTTTTTCACTGCTTCAATACGGCATGGCTGTCTAGGCGAAATGAAGTCCAATCAGAACTCTTCATCCCACCAGACGTGCTGGTGGGGTCAACCCAGGCGGACGCAGCCCTCAGCGTCGCGATGTTTCACCATCCTTACAACTGGATTAATCACGAGAATTACCGGGCCTTGAAAACGTACGTCGAGCACCAGGCAGACATCATCCTAACAGGCCACGAACACATCGGAAGTCAGTTACGAACACAAATGCTCAGCGGGGAGCAGATGGAGTACTTCGAGGCTCCGGCTCTACATGATCCTGACACCGCAACTAGCGGATTCCAAATGGCACTGTTTGACCTAGCCGAGAAGCAGCAAACTATTTCTGTATTTACGTGGAATGGGCATCTCTATGCTGAGACCGCATCACTCGAGTGGTCGGTAGAACGCAACCCGACTCGCCCCAGCGATGACTTCCAGACTCTTCCTGCATTCTCGTCCGAACTCCGCAGCGTTGGAACGGGATTCAGACATCCGAGGCGAACGCCGCCGCGCTCTGAACTTCTCTTGCGCGACCTCTATGTTTACCCTGATCTTCGCAGGCGTGACATCGACAAGCTCATAAGCGGCGACCACAAGCCTACATCGATCGCGGGCGAGTCAATCCCCGAGTTCATAATGGAGAGTGAACGCGTTGTGATTTACGGGGCTGACGATTCAGGCAAGTCGTCACTCGCCAAGATACTGTACCTAGATTTTCAGAACAAAGGCTTGGCTCCCCTCCTTGTTCGGGGCGAACAATTCATAGGTCATCGCAAGGAAACCTCATTACTCGCGCTACTGATGAGGTGCGCGACATCTCAGTACGGACTAGCCTCTGCTGAGCGGTTCATGCAACATGACCGTTCGAAGTGCATGCTCATTATTGATGACATTCATTTCGCAAGACTTTCCAAGGCCGCCTACAAAACACTCTTTGATCGGCTGCGACAAAAATTCCAATTCATCGTTGTGATTGCTTCTGACTTGTTTCGTCTTCAGGAACTCGCGCGATCTGTCGATGGAAGTGCCTTCGTCGATTTCACGCGATGTGAGATTAAGGAATTCGGCAAATTTCATCGCCACCGACTAATTGAGAAGTGGCACTATTTGGGGCGAGAAGATACCACAGAACCGGAGGAGCTAGCCAAACTAGTCTTGTCAACTGACAAGACCGTCTCCACGTTGTTGGGGAAAAATGTTCTGCCCCATTATCCCGTGATCGTCTTGACGCTTTTGCAGTTGCTTGAAGTTGGGGAGACCGCCAATACCACCAACGGATCGTACGGTTACCTGTATGAGGTACTGATCAAGACTGCACTTGCTGCCGGCGAACGCGGGACGAAGGACGTAGACCTAAAGGTCACGTATATGTCCGGACTGGCGCATTCCATGTTTACACGCAGCCAGTCTTCGCTAACAGAATCTGAATTCAGGGCCGCCCATGAAGCATATTGCAAACGCTACGACATTGTTAGAGATTTCTCTCAGATGAGTGCAGACCTGCGCAAAGCGGAAATGCTAACGGAGTCAAGTGGATTGTTTCAATTCAAGTACCCTTACATTTTCTACTACTGTCTGGCTAAGTACTTGCAAGAAAACGCTGAGACGCTACGGTCCGAACTCAATCAGATTGCTGATCACATTTACAGCGATGTGAGTGCTAATACCTTGATCTTTTACGTCTACTTGACTAAGGATGCATCGCTCATCAAGCGATTGATCAACAGTGCAAAGCAGATCTATGACGAACATGAACCTTGCAACCTCGAAAGCCACGTGGCGTTTTTGAACAAGATGATCACACAGTCTCCTCCTCCCCTGCAGTTAGCCTCCGGGAACGTTCGCGAACATCGTGATCAAGCGAACCGAAAGCAGGACGAGGCCGCAGAACTCCAAAAGGAACGCGAGGCAACAAAAGATAGTGCGCACGATTATAAGTACGACCGGCAGTTAGAGGACGTCGTAAAGCTCAATATAGCTTTCAAAACTTTAAAGATTCTCGGCCAGGTGTTGCGTAACTTTCCGGGTTCTCTTGACGGTGCTTTAAAGCTGGATATTACCCGCGACTGTTATCTCTTGGGATTGCGAACGATTCACGCTCTTTTAGGCTTGGCCGAAAATAATCTGGACAGCATGCGTCAATATATTTCGGACATCATTGCCGAGCGGACGGGTCTGGCTGACCAGGAACTTGCTGGAAAAACCGAGTTAGCGATCATTTGGCTGACCCAGACTGCAACCTTCGGTTCGATAAAAAGAGTTTCCTACGCTGTTGGCCACCAGGATCTAGCAGCGACTTATGATAAAGTCTTCCAAATAAAAGATGATTTGCCCACCCGAGTAATCGACGTCGCGATTAAGCTGGATCATTATGACAATGTTCCAGAACGTGAGTTAAAGCAGCTGAAAAGCCTCGTAGTAAAGAATCCATTCGCGTGGTCCATCGTTCGTTACTTGGTCGCTGATTATCTATATCTTTATGGTTGTGATTATCCTACAATGCAAATGCTAGGTGATACTTGGAGTATCAAGATTAGCCCGCCTCAGTATCTGCTCAATCGAGCCAAGAAAACGTAAGCTTGTTAGCGGTCTATTTAGCAACGTTGAGGGAGTGACAGGCGGCTGGCCACGACCACCTTTTAGAAGGCTGATGTCATGAGATTTAGCCAGTTGGAGAGACCCCCGACGATCCCTTCACTCAGTCGGCCCGCCAAATCGTTAGAATGGACGGAAACAAGAGAGCGGAACAGCTCGTCGGAATCGTTTAGGGTTCTGCGGCTCCCTCCGCCGAAACACCAGCCAGTTCCGCCAGCGCCTTCCAGTGCCTCGGATTCGGGCGGTAGCCTTTGCGAATCTTGCTCGCATACCATTTTGAGACTCCGATGGATGATCGAATGACAGACATGGAAACGTTCGCGAGCAGGGGCTGGATTTTCTGCTCGAACAACTCTTGAGTGAGCCATGCCGGTTGGTCTGACGCTTTCCATGAATGCTGTGCTAGCGCATTCTTACGCGCCTTGATCGCTCGTTTGGCCTGAGCCTCAGGTCCGTTCGCCGTCAGGCGACCAACTCGTGCAACATCGAGCATTTTCTTGGTCGCAGTATCAACGGCACAACGGGCACACTCTCTGCTCCGATTCTGGATTGTTTTCCCGCAGCCGGGGCACAGATGCTCGAAGTTGGGAACCCTAACCCGAGATGTCCATACTCCGCCTTTCGGCTCAGTTCGGCGCTGCTGAGTCAGACGTGTTGGCCGGATGAGATCAGTATGATGGTTGGGTTTGGAAGCCATCCAAAGGGCTTGCGCCACGTGTTCGGCCCAAGGTGCGACTAGCTTTCTCCATACGGAGCTTGTATCACTTAGCTTCTTGCACAGCCCAGACATGAGCCGACAATTGCCAGTCCCAGTTTCGAAAAAATCGGATCGGCGCAGTGGCTCGCTCGATAACCAATGGAGTAGCCACGTCTCAATTTCCGGGCGAATCGGTTCGAGCACATCAAGAGCAAGCGAATCGCGGTTAGCCGTGTCAGTGTGCAGACCAATGCCCAAGCCTGGATCTAGCCCCAGCACAGACAAACACAACCTCGTCTCTGCTTGGAGAAGTGCGAAGCAATAATTCAGAACAGCATGGACGGGCGTCACAGCCAATCGTGGTCCACCTGTGAGGGGCGACTGCCTGCTTCCTGCAAATCGCCAGTGATCTGGGATTTTCTTCACGTCGGCTTTTGGCCACATCACTGGAAGGAAACGCCACTCACGAAAGTAAGCAGCAGCCGCGGTTGCCTCGACAATGCGGATATCGTCAAAGCTGTCTGCGGAAGCTAGCTTATTTCGAAAATTGGAAACAACGTCGGCTACCGTAGGTGAATTCAACTGCTCTCGGAGGACTCGTTCTTCGCCGCTCAGCTTCGCCTCGATCAGCGTTCGCGCAATCTCAAGGCCGATGCCATTACCGGCCGCAAGAGCTTGAGATCGTCTTAACTTGGCTTCAGAGGGTCGAACTGGACCAGTGACACACTGGACCTTCCCGTTTCGCTCCAAGAGTACGAAGGATGCATTTTGGGCTGCTAGCCATTTTAGGGCGGCCAGGGAGACAAATCCGTCAGAGCCGATGCAAACTAGACGCTCCAACCCATGCCGCACGCGCGGCAGGCGAACGTAGTGGCGGTCCGTGCCGACCCCGTGCTCAAGAAGAAGATGGCCAGACTGCATTCTGACTCGAATTCCAAAACCCGCGAGTGTTACCACACCCCTTTTGGTCACGGTCGATTTGTGGGAAAGATTATGTTGCGGTAGGTTGTACGAAGCCATGTTGGAACCTCCAATTCCAGTATGGTTAGGGCTTACCCGGCTGCTGCTAACAGTCGGGCAGGCCCGTTCTTTACTTGACCTCTATTAGAAAAATCCCATTTCCTAATCTCTCAGGGTGACATCGTTCGCTGACGGTATTGCCGCATGTATTCCCGCCTCTTCCTGCGCCAGTCTTCACTTTTGGAGTAATGCTTCTGTTGGCATTCGGTTGAACAGAAGGCTTGATGCCGAAACTTTGCGTATAGCCACTTACCACAACGGGAACAACGTCGAAAACGGTTCAAATAGCCAGCCCTCGCAAAATCCAGGATTAGATGAAGGGCGACTCCTTCGGACAACACCTCTTGGTGAACACCATTGCGTTTTCGAGAATCTCTCGGAGAGACGATCTTCCACGTCACGAGCCAACGCCCTCCTACCCAATGCGGAGACGCGTGCGGAAGGAAGCGATAGCGTGCCAGTTGACGGTTGATCGAATCCTGTCTCTGGTTGATCTCCACTTGAAGCGCGTACTTTGCAGGAGCGTGTCTTTTGAGGGTGGGATTGGGCCAAGCTGTCCCTTTCTTCATTACGACCATTGACCCATCGATCTGTTCGTTCCAGACAGGAGGAGTGATTCTGTCGAGCTGCAACATTTCTTCGAGAATCTCAAGGGTCTTATTGGACCTCGTAGATTTCTCAGGCCCATTTAAGAAGTTGATGAGTTCATCCAACATCTTATCCGGAACATGGGTTCCAGCGATGCTACCTCCAGACAGATCGAGCTTGTGAAACGCGCCAAGTTCCGGATGACGATAACGCTTACCCATACGAGCCTTCCAATTCAACGCCATAGTTTGCGTAACAAGTCGCTCAAGGATCGCCGTAACCTATGGCTTAGTGTTACAGACCATTGTCTTCTTATTTATTTACTCGGTCAAGTGCAACATGCTGCAATGAGTTGCAGGAGGTAGCAGACAGTGACCGCAAACATCCTGGCAGTAGATGTCCCCGAGGCAGCCCGACGGCTCGGTCTCTCACCACGAACAGTTGCAAACCTTGTCGCCCGCAAGGAGTTAACCAGTAGGAAGATAGGGCGTCGCAGGATTATTCCAGTAGTGGCACTGGAAGCTTTCATTAGAAGCGACGGTGCGAGCGGTCGCGTTAGACAAACTAAAGCGGTTCAAGAGGGTCGCAGCACGAGGTGATCCATGCCGCGCAAACGAAAGCGGCCAGCGGAAACCTCATCCAAGGAAAGCCGCTCAGCCGCCAAGAATAGAAAACGTTCTAACGCGAGTGTATCTCGTCACGATACATCTCGCAAGCGTATTGCTGGGTTTGACCTGTTGAGACTTCGACGCGACGATCTTACCTGGAAGGATGCTGAACTGCAGGCCGGTATTACTCGGCGAATGGTAGAGGCGATCTTTCCGCGAGCATTCTACCGTGATGAGCGTGGTCGGCTTCAGGTGCGTGGCTATGACCCTTACACCCGTAAGCTTAGTATTTCCACAGCCGAGCCAGGTGAATTTAAGTGGCTCCGCGCGCGCGGAAGCCGCAAAGCAAGCCTCGTAGGAATCTGGAATAACGCAGTTAAGGCTGCCGGACGGGGCGATTTCTCACTGATAAACGCTTTCCCTCGTAACGTCTTTATAAACGGAGTCCGTCTCGCCACATCTCACTACGAAGTTTCCCGCATCGCTGCGGCTGCCGCTGAGAGCGATGAACCTTTCGAGGACATTTATTCCCTCGTGGGTGTGGTGTGACCGGGCGCGAACGATGCACGTTTTGTAATAGGGCTGCAACGGAATGGCACCACGTGGCCGGTTGCGAGCATTGCAGTTGGTTCCGTGTGCACCTGTGCACCAAACATCACCAGATGATCACGAGAGCCTATTACGGCGCGAACACGAACATGATGAAACGTGCGACGAATCTCAGCGACAGGATTAAGCGCGCTCGTGAAGCGTGCCTCGTCTTTCTATGGTTACTCGATCACGCTGAGCAGATTGATCCAGAAAGGATTCTTAGATGAATTCAAAAACTCAATCGCCCGTTGTTTGCCCGAAGTGCGGACACCAATTTTCGCAACCAAAACCGAAAAGCGAACTCGATGTGGACAAGCCTTTGCACGCACTCCGCTGCATCAGCTGTAATCAGCCCATCACGAGTACCCCACTATCTTTTTGCGGTGGTCTCGCCTGCGAACCCTGTGTCGTTGCGTACTATCAGCAGCAAGGCCCGGAGGTTGTGAAACAGCAACTCCGAGAGCGCAGGTTTTGTGCAGATCGTTTATTGCGACCTCGCACGAAACTATGAAGCCAGAGCGCCTATCAATATTTCTTCGAGCACACACACATAAGGTCCAGGAACGGTCGAAATCCCCGTGGATAACGGCGAAGCCTCCGCAGTGGCCACATCGCGTCCTGCTGTTCGACACGGAGACCCGGATTTCAATTGATCAAACCTTCATATTCGGAATCTACCGAATCTGCGAGTTGGTGGACGGACACTACGCCTGCATTGATGAGGGTGTCTTCTATGACGGACTTTCCAAGCGAGAACGCAAGACTGTTGGAAAGTTCGCGGCAAATAGGTTCCCTCAGACTGAGGCTCCTTCGTTTCCGCCCAATGTGCGGTTCTCAGTTTATGGTTCATTGATCGAATTCATGGAACACGTCTTCTTTCCCGCACTGCGGAAAGGCTGGCTTATCGCAGGTTTTAATCTTCCGTTCGACCTGAGCCGTCTGAGTCTTGATTGGCGAAAGACACGGAAGGGCGGTTTCGCTCTGATCTTCTCCAAAATCTGGTGGAGAGAAACCCAGAGCTGGATCGCGAACCCCTACCGTCCAACGATCAAGATCGAGGCGAAAGATGCGCGGACGGCGTTCATATCGTGCGGTACAACGAAGGTTCCGGCAGAATGTAACGCCTCACATTTTTTTCTCCCGCCAAAGTTTTCATTTGTCTAAGTGGAGTTCTGCCTGAACGGAAATAATCCTGATAAGACCGCGGGACTGATTGTGGCGGTCGGGGTCGATGGCTTGGGAT
>Ga0307476_10000259_pt1 | contig 47682 bp, 50 predicted proteins | sample atmos_gasesECM2C_2_FD_203314 | JGI IMG/M metagenome (GOLD analysis project Ga0307476, IMG submission 203314) | Hardwood forest soil microbial communities from Morgan-Monroe State Forest, Indiana, United States - atmos_gasesECM2C_05 | ecosystem: Environmental > Terrestrial > Soil > Temperate... | reverse complement strand
AGGTGCCGTCCGACCTGTTGAAACAAGGCCTTCTTTATCCCTTGCAGTCGAACATTCTTGAGACCGAGATTCAGACTGCCGCGCGGGTGGCAAAGCTGATCTTCGATTTGGGGCTCGCTCGCGTCAAACGCCCCGCCGACATGGTTGCGTTCATTCGCGAGCACATTTACAAGCCGGAATACACGACGCAACTAGAACCCGTGGCCGCAGTAGCCTGACGGGATGCGCGAATGCAAGGTGAGGCAGTAGGCACGACCTCTACTGCCTCATTCCCAACAGAAGGAACGGACTCGAATTATTAGGCTGCGCAAGCGGCAAAGGAGAATTGTGCCCTCGAACATCAACCAGACTGGCATGTGGCTTTCGCTCGGCCTTGCCTTTGTTGGAGGGTATGGCGACGCGGCCAGCTTCATCCTGGCAAAGACGTTCACTGGACACGTCACAGGAAATTTGGTGCTAGCGGCTATTGCTGTAGCGGCTCACGAGTGGCGGCCTGCTCTTGGGCATCTCTCGGCCATTGTCACTTTCTTGATTGGGATTTTCGTGGGCGTGCTAATCATACGTCCCCTCACGGCGTGGTCATCGTGGCCGTTGCTTCCTACGATCATGGGGATGGAAGTGATTCTGATTGTGCTCGCTTCTTTGGCCTTGGCATCGGCTATGGCCCACGGAATTGAAATATTCGTGATCTTTGTGTCTCTAGCACTAGGGCTGCAAAATGGCGCGTTTCGTCGTGCCGGAGGCATCAGCGTTCACACGACATATCTGACAGGGATGATTACAAGCCTGATCTCTGCGCAGGGTGAAAAATACGCCTCCGGAGTGCTTCCTGTGTCGTCGAGAGCTCCCGATCCAAAGATAGAACTTCTCTGCGGAATCTGGATCGCCTTCGTGGTGGGCGCTGGGGCGGGAGCAGCGTTGGTCCTTCATTTTGGCGCGGTCGGGATGCTCGGAGCCGCGCTGCTTTTGATCCCACTCGCACTGCCCGAGGTGCAATCTTGACGATGCGAGAGTTCCTCAAACTCGTGTTTCTAGTGTGCATCACGTTATGCGTTTTGGCGGACCGCGCATATCCCCAGACTGGTCTGGGAGAGACGCTTAGTGGCCCGGACAGCCATGAGACTGGCCAGGGCCCACACGGACATCTTTTCGGAGACTGGGGCGGCGAGAGGTCGCGCCTGCTGGACCGCGGCGTGCGGTTCGACTTCCAGTACATCAGCGACTCTCTCTGGAACATCAAGAGCGAACAGAAAGAGCGATTCGCGAGTTGGAATCGGTTCCGGGGAACGGTGGACATCGACTTGGGTACGCAGGTCGGTCAACACGGTTTGTATTTTCATGCGACAGCGCTCTGGCAGGGCGGCGGCAATCTTGGCGCTTATCTTGGCCTGCTCACCAGTCCCAGCGGAATGTCGAGCGCGAATACATGTCGGCTTGATTCATGGTGGATTGAGAAGCGATGGCTGGACGAGCGTATCACTGCGCGTGTTGGTCAATTCGCGGGCCAAGATTTCTACGGAGCCCAGCATTACGCGGCATCTTTCATCTTCGAGCCGATGGGCTATGCCCTGGGCAATCTGTTCACGGACTTCGAATCTTTTGATCCGCCTTCCACACCCGCGTTTGAATTGCGTGTGGTGCCGATTCACAACTTTTATGTGAAATCGATGGTCGAAGCGGAAGACCGCGAGCCTTTTGCCCATAACCCAACCGGATTAGTTCCACAGTTTCGTGGAGTGCCCGTGAGCGTTTCGGAAATCGGGTTCACGCCTGGCAAAAAGGCGTCGTCGGTGCGCGCTTTCGATGATGTCGAAAGCCGAAAAGGTTACTCCGGGCTCTATCAGTTTGGCGCTTCTTACAATCCGGGAAAGTTCACGTCGCCGACGAGTCCGACACCGCGATCAGGCAACTACCTTTTGTACTGGATGGCGAGCCAGGCCTTGTGGCGCGTTGATCCGAAAGGGGCGAGGGGATTGGACGCCACGTTCGCTTATGACTGGAGCCCGCCAGATGTCAACCGGAATAACATGCTACTCACGGCGGGAGTGCGTTTCAATGAGCCCCTGCCTGCGCACATTCACAACACCATGTCGGTGGGTTATGTGCGAAACAGCCTGAGCCCGCAGTTCGTTCCACCCGGCACGCCCCCATGGAAGACCGAGCACGGCGTTGAATTCAACACGCTTCTCGACCCTTTACCAATGCTTCTTGTGCAGCCGGTCATTCAGTACTACGCGAACGTGGGTGGACGAGCGCAGCGCGCCGTGGTTTTCGGATTCAGAATGAAGGTGGAGTTCTAGAGATGTTTTGGCAGTGCTTTAGAGGAGGTCTTTTATGAACATCGGCGGATTATTCGGAGCGTTAACTCCTGTCTTTTTTGTCCTAGCGCTCGGTTACCTGGCTGGAAAGCGTAATGCTTTTGATGCGGACCAGTCCGCGGGTTTAAGCAAACTTGCGCTTACGTTTGCATTGCCCGCGTCTCTCTTTGTCAGCATGACTGAGATTCGAAAAGATCTTCTGTTGGAGCAGGGTCGTCTTGTTCTGGCGCTAATTCTTTCCCATGCCGGATTGTTTGTGGTTGCCTGGCTGCTCCTGCGGCTTGTGAAATCGCTCAGTGGGACCGCCTCCATCATCTACGCGCTCATGCTCGCGACCTCTGCTACACCAGTCTTTGGCTTTGCAGTTCTCGAACCACTTTTAGGGCAGACCAGTGGTGGGGCCGTGGGACTCGTGGCACTCGCAATTAATCTAACGGTGCCTCCGGCAGTCGTCCTACTGGAAATGGATGCAGCGGCAAAGCAACATCAGGCCGCCACGGACACTTCGAAGCCGAGCGCCGTCCTGACGGGGCTGAATGCGGGGGTTAAATCACCACTCTTATGGGCGCCGATCCTTGGAATTGCTGTTGTCCTTTTGAACATTCACCTGCCAGTCGTGGTAGCCAGCTGTTTCGAGCTGATTGGCTCGGCCACTTCCGGGGTAGCGGTTTTTGCGGTAGGTCTCGTCTTGGCGGCTCATCCAGTTCGCTTTTCGCCTGCCGTATTGGTCGGAACTCTTGCGCGTGTCACGGTGCAATCCGCGGTTCTGTTCGCCCTACTACATCTCTTGCATGTTGTGAGTCCGTTCGCGCGAGAGGCGCTGGTGTGCTGTAGCTTCCCGCTGGCTACCGTGGTCGTGCTCTTTGCAGCCCGGTACAAAGCAGTTGAGTCAGAAGCCGCTTCGATGCTTCTCCTCTCTACACTCGCTTTGGTAATTACGGTGCCGACGATCCTCTGGTTGAGCCATTGATTTGTGGACGATCGCTTTAGGAAATAGAAGAGAACCACCTGAATTATTCCGTCTCGCGGCATTGAAACGTGATTACGTAGTCGGTTGCTAGAAATAACCAAGTTGATAACAGGAGAACACCAAAATGAGCACACTCAGTATGACCACACTGAATTACACCATCACAGAGCCCGTTCTGCGGTCACCCGTCGAAGAATGGCAACCGCATGCCAAGCAGAGCGAGTCCACTACCGAGTGGTGGTATCTGACCGCAGTAGTTCACGATACGGCGGGGAACGCGTATTTCCTGGTTTGGTGTCCCTTCCACTTCACCGGCGAGAAGTCTAGTCCGGCATCCGCAGGCTTGCCGAGTAACCAAAGGGCGGTCGCTGCTATGACGGGCTTCACGGACTACCGCGACAACTTTCGCATCGCTGATTTCCCCGTGGCAATGGTGAATGAAGCCGACACTTGGGATCCTAGTACTAACGCACTTCGTTTCGCCGCGGGCGAATACAGCTCCGAGTGGTCCTACAACAGTGACAACATGAATCTGACCGTCGCATCTCCGCACCTGTCCTATCATCTGCGCCTCACAGGTGCGGAGCAGGTGATGTATGCCAAGGACAAGCTCGGCATCGAGGGCTTCATTCAGGAGGGAGCGCCAGAGGACCGGAGCTACTATTATTCCCTGCCGCGCGTCGAGATAGTAGGCCGGATCACTTACACCGGCAAGGGCGGCGTCCGGCGCGAGATCGATGTCACCGGGCAGGGGTGGGTCGACCGCCAGTGGGGCGACTTCCTGACCAAGTCCTGGGAGTGGTCCTCGCTGCGCTTCTCCAGCGGCGCCCGCGTCAATCTATACAACTTCGCCAACGGCTACCAAGTCGCGACATACCAGAAGGCGGACGGCTCCACGCAATGGCTGGACTCGTTTCTCGTCCGCCAAAACGGCTACCTCAGAACTCCCAAGCGAGGAGTATGGCTGTCATGGGGCTGGAGCTATGAGTTCTCGGTCGAGGTGGAGGGCAGCCGCCACTATACGCTGGATCCGTTTAGCAAGCTTGATGTCTTCGAGAACCCGAACAATATCTTCTTTGAAGGCCCGTCGCGCCTCATCAATGACGACACAGGAGCGACGGTTGGAGTAGCTGTTACTGAGTCGATGGATGTTCGCATCATGCAGAATGCGCCCTATGCCCCCAACCAGCATTGACAGTCGATCCTCGGTCGAAAGACTGCTTAACACCGCGCAACGGGACGTTCCTTGAGGACTCCCGACCGCGAGCGCGCAACAACAACAGATCAACTATTCACCAAAGCCAAGGAGTCTAACGCAATGTCGAACTTACAGAATAATGAGAAGCAGTCCACTCCCTCCGCACGAAAGATGACCGGCATCATCGATGTCCACTCCCACATTATTACGAATCTTGGATCGCAGGCTCCGATGAACAAGTTGCCGCCTTGGTCGATCGAGCAGTCTTTGTCGCTCATGGATGCGAGTGGAATAGCTGCATCAGTTCTGTCGTTGCCTGATTCGGCCAGTCACGCGAAAGGCGCCGAAGCCTGCCAACTCGCGAGACGAATCAATGAACAACTAGCCGACATCGTCTCGAAACATCCCACGCGCTTCGGAGCAATGGCAACGCTACCGGCGCTGGCAGCGACTGATGGTGTGCTCGCAGAGATTGCGTATGCACTCGATACGCTGAAGCTTGACGGCATCGCGACCACCACAAGCACCAATGACATCTATCTTGGGGATACCCGTTACGACCCGTGGCTTGAGGAGATGAACCTCCGCGGCGTGACCTTGTTTGTCCACCCAGTCCCGGCCAAGGCATCTCGCTCCGTCGATCTCGGCATCGACGTGTCAATTTTGGAGTTCATGTTCGACACCACCCGCATGCTCACCAACATGATCTTCAGTGGGGCCAAGAGCCGCTTCTCTAAGATCCACATAATTTCCTCCCACGGCGGAGGAACAATTCCATATTTGATGACGCGGATCGAAACTCTTGAAAAGGTCTTCGGTCCTGGCAAGGGCCGCGCCCGGCTGAGTCCAGAGGAGATCCGCGAAGGTCTGGCCTCCTTCTACTACGACCTTACCGCAGCAACATCTCCCACCCAGCTGTTTGGTCTACAGCAGATGGTGCCGCTCTCCCACCTGCTAATGGGCTTCGACAATCCGTTCATGCCGGGATGGACGTTTCCACCTGCCATTCAGGATATGCAGCGCTGGAATGGCTTCAGCGACACAGATGTTCCTGCCATCGCTCATCAGAATGCTGAGTCGCTCTACCCCGCTCTCGCCGAACGCATGCAACGGTCCAAGGCCGCCTGATAGGCCGACGCTCATTTCGAGGGCTAAGGCCGACGACTTTCCAAGTTGCGCAAGTACCTTGGGTTCGCCGGGTGGCGGAGGAACGCCACAAACCCCTAACAAGTGAGAGTCACCGGTTCGTCTTGAGTTGATTAGTATCCAGAAACGAGTTTGACGGTGGAGCGCATTCGCGGCCTTCCTTAAGAGAAACGATGCAACAGCGGATAATGGGATACTCAAACAGTAGTGAGTGGACAAACTTGCCAGTCCGACCATCGTCATTGTTGCTATAAACTCGCTCTTCTTTTTCGTCGCATTTTAAACTGACGTACTGTGAGATTAGATGAAACACGGGCGGGATTAGGTACATCGATCCTGCGCCCGGCTAAAATCCTTATCGTACTAAAGAACTATTCTTGGTTATGATGCAGGGGCACAAATTGTCTTCGACGCTCTAGCAGGACTTGATGTTCCCAAAAGCGGCTATGATCCCCAGGCTGACGAGAGTCATCATGCCCGGCTGATGGTCGGCAAGTTCGCCCCAGGCTCCGCGGATGAAAACGAGGCCTCCGTAAACAAAAACGACCATCCCGAGGATGGGCGGGATGAATTTTGAGCCGGGGAAGGTCGGAGCTGTGTACGCCAGCCAGTATTGAATGTCGCTCGACCAAAATACGATGGGAATGGTGAGGGCAAGACTCAGCCAGAGCTTGTCGCGAAACATGGCCACCAAGTGACCTGCGTGGAGGTTCTGCCCGCCTGCGGCTGGGGCTGATCCGTGCGCTACGTGTTGGTCAGCCATCTGCACGTGATCGTGAGATCGTGATGCCCCATTAGATCCATGTTCAACTCCTTAATCTTGTCCTCACTCCCGCACGAGTGTTGTGTTTCTGACCCTGGTAATGGGATGTTTTGCCAACCGACTGGGAGACGCGAATATTGCAACACCCGAGGATTCAATCCTCGCCTTGCCATCCTCCTACATGGGCTCGTTTTCCCCTTTCTCCTCGGCCAAGAGGCCTCATCGTATACTCTTACTCAAGAGATGTGACTAGCGCGGAGCGCAGAATCTTGCGCGTATCACCCATCGCGCGAGATTGATCGTGTATGCGCAGTTTAGGTTTGTTTACGTCGTGAAGCAGCAGTCAGTCACTGGGCTCTTGCATGGCCGAAATCCCTTTGATCGACCCATTTCTGTACGTCTTGATGAAGCTCCGCCGGGTCGAACGCGCGAACATCGCCCGCCATCTCCGGGGGGCAGGCAACTGTATCGGGCTTATTCATTTCGTCCCTTTGCTGGTCTTCTTTTTATCGACTTCGAGTTGGGGAGTCGATCCGTTGACGCACATCTCTCAATATCGGCACACTGCATGGACGATGAAGGATGGGTTACTACCGGGCCAGCCGAATGTGATAACCCAGACGAAAGATGGTTACATATGGATCGGAACGGCGGCAGGGTTAATGCGGTTCGATGGTGTGCGTCTGATCCCTTGGGAAGCGCCCGCTGGCGGTCAGTTGCCCTCCCCTCACATTACAGCTCTTTTGGCCGCGCGTGACGGCAGTTTATGGATTGGAACAGACGCAGGCTTGAGCCATTGGACGCAGCAGAATTTGGTGACCTACCTCAAGGAACCCGGCCTCGTAAGCTCGATTTTAGAAGATCAGCGAGGAACAATCTGGGTCACGCGCTCACGCCTTTCCAAAACCTCTGAAGGTGCTCTCTGTCAGATCTCCGGCTCGAAACATCAGTGCTATCGCGTTCCTGACGAAAGCTCGATTGGCGGCTGTTGCGAGGCTCTGGTCGATGACCCGTCAGGAGACCTCTGGATGGGATCCAGTACTGGACTGCTACGCTGGCATGATGGATCAGTGAGTATTCATCCTAACAAATATCTGAGACCGAACACAGGTAGCGACGGCGTTGAAAGTACCGTCGCCGCTTCGGATGGATCGCTGTGGGTGGGCATGGATCGTGGCGGACGAGGACTCGGTCTCGAGCGTTTTGTCCAAGGTTCTTGGAAGCCTTTCCGCTTACCTGGTTTGGACGGAAGCAAACTGGCAATTGTGACTCTTTCTTGGGACCGCGAGCGCGCGCTCTGGGTCGGAACATGGAATCAGGGAATATACCGGATTCGCGGCAGCAGAGTGGATCACTTCGCCAGCAAAGACGGCCTGTCGAGTAACACAGTTTACGGCTTGTATCAGGACCACGAAGGCAATATCTGGGTCGCAACATCGCAAGGAATTGACTGTTTTCGAGACATTCCGGTTGTTAGCTTTTCGATGGCAGAAGGTTTGACTACAGATAACGTGGTTTCCGTTCTTGTCGCGCACGACGGCACCGTATGGGTGGGAAACTCAGGGTCGCTCGATGCAATTCGTGCTGGAGCGGTTTCTTCAATTCGAACGGGCCAAGGCCTCCCAGGAAATCAAGTCACGTCTCTATTCGAAGACCGCGCCCGCAGGCTATTGGTAGGTATTGACGATAGGCTTTGGATATACGAATCCGGACATTTCATCGAGATCAGGCGCGGGGATGGCAGCCATGTCGGGACTGTTGCGGGCATGACGGAGGATGCGGAGGGCAACATCTGGGGAGTGACCATTGCGCCTTCTAGGAAACTCATTCGCATTCGAGATTTCCGAGTCGTTCAGGAAATACTGCCGCCTCGTATCCCGCCCGCTCGTACGTTGACTACTGATCAGCGCGCCGGTATTTGGCTGGGCCTTATGAATGGGGATCTCGCCCGCTATCGCAACGGAAACGTCGAAATCTTCTCAATCGAGCACACTACAAATCCACGGATCAGGCAGGTAGTCGCAAACGCCGATGGTTCAGTTCTTGCTAGTACTGCAGGCGGACTGATCGGTTGGAAAGACGGGAGGATGCAAAGGATGACCGTAAGCAACGGTCTTCCTTGCGACGCCATCTTTTCCATCGTTTCCGACGAAAACAACTATTGGTTGTACACGCAATGTGGCTTAGTCGAGATTAGCAGCGCGCAATTACAGCAGTGGTGGGGACAGCCATCACGCGCGCTGAAAATGACTGTCATCGATCAGTCCGATGGAGTTCGACCGGGGGAGGCCCCATTTTCACCCCAGGCCTCCCGGTCCCCTGATGGCAAACTCTGGTTCGCCAACCAGTCCGTGATTCAGATGTTCGATCTCGCTCACACGAACAAGAATTTGGTTGTTCCACCAGTGGAGGTGGAGCAAATCGTCGCTGATCGGAAAATATACGATACCAGCTCCGATACCGCTGAACACCTACGATTGCCGCCACTTATTCGCGACTTAGAGATTGACTACACTGCATTGAGTTTTGTGGCGCCACAGAAAGTTCGGTTTCGCTACAAGCTTGAAGGCTTGGATCGAGATTGGCGCGAGGTTGGTGATCGTCGCCAGGCCTTTTACACCAATCTCCCCCCGCGGGCCTACCGCTTCCGAGTGGCAGCCTGCAACAACAGCGGCGTGTGGAACGAGGCAGGCGCATTCCTGGATTTTTCTATCGCGCCGGCGTACTACCAAACGAACTGGTTCCGGGCGCTTTGCGCGGCCGCTTTCCTGACGTTGGTTTGGGTGCTGTATCGACTGCGTATCCAACAAGTACGGCGCCAGGAAAGGAAGCTTCGGGATGTGATCGAAACCATCCCGGCATTTGCCTGGGTCGCTTTGCCCGACGGCTCCGCGGACTTCGTCAATCGCCACTGGCAGGAATATACGGGGTTGTCCATCGAGAAAACACTCGGCTCATGGTGGGAAGCCGTTGTTCACCACCAAGACCTAAAGCGCCATGCAGAGAAGTGGCGCGCCTCAGTGGCCAGCGGTGCGCCCTTCGAAAATGAGGTGCGCTATCGGGGGGCGGATGGGCAATATCGTTGGTTCTTGACTCGTGCCGTGCCGCTGCGGGATGCGCGAGGCAAAATCGTCAAGTGGTATGGCAGCTCAACCGACATTGAAGATCGCAAACGCGCCGAACAGCTGCAGGCAGACCTTGCTCACGTAAACCGTGTGAGCACGATGGGGGAACTGACCGCATCGTTGGCTCATGAGATCAAGCAGCCCATTGGGGCGGCAGTAACCAATGCGGAAGTGTGCGCACGGTTACTGGATAGCGCTCAGCCGGATGTGCCGGAGGCGCGCGAAGCTGCCTTGGAAATGGCGAAGGACGCCAAACGTGCGGCCCACATCATCGACCGTGTCCGCTCGCTATACCGCAAGGGTTCTCCACAAATGGACATAGTTGATGTAAGCGAGGTCATCCGCGAGATGTTCGTTATCTTACATAACGAGGCGAATCAGCATTCTGTAAATATGCGGACCGATCTCGCTGAAGGGCTCCCTAGAGTCATGGCAGATCGTGTGCAACTGCAGCAAGTGCTCATGAACCTTATGCTCAACAGCATCCAGGCGATGGCGGAGACAGGCGGGGTGCTAACGATCAAGGCGCAACTCGATCAGGACGGCCAAGGGCTGATCTCCGTCAGCGATACAGGGGTTGGATTGCCCGCCGAGAAAGGAGAGCAGATTTTCGACGCATTCTTTAGCACCAAACCGGAAGGCAGCGGCATGGGGTTGGCGATCAGTCGTTCGATTATTGAGTCACACGGAGGACGCGTGTGGGCAACTGCCAACTCCGGGAAAGGAGCGACATTTCATTTCACACTGCCGGCCGCAGGGCAAGTCCAGCAACGTGATTCACTATCCCTGGCGCAGCATCGCGACGATACAGATTGAGGCGGCTGGCGATCGCTGTCGACTGCAGACAAGGCTGGATTCCCAAACTGACCTGTTACCGGTATTACCGACAAGTTGGTGGATCGACTACATCCTCCTCCTCCTGGTATCGACCCGGCTATCTGGCTACGGCTCGTAGAACGAGCCCGCCCAGCCCTCCTCCGATGAGAGGGCCCAAGATCGGCACAATGGCATAGCCCCAGTCGGAAGGCCCCTTGCCTGCGACGGGCAACACGGCGTGCGCCAGTCGAGGTCCGAAATCCCGGGCGGGATTGATCGCATAGCCAGTCGTTCCCCCAAGCGAAAGCCCGATACCCCAGACCAGTGCTGCAACAAGGTAAGGGCCCAGCCCCGATACTGGACCTGAAGCCGCCACGGCTTTCGAGAAAATCGCACCGACCACCAGAACCAAAACCAGAGTTCCGAGGATCTCGCTGATCAGGTTCGCGCCAAATCTGCGGATCGCAGGCGCGGTGCAGAAACAGGCGAGTTTCAGGCCTTGATCGGGAGTCTGTTCCCAATGCGGCAAGAAGTGCAGCCAGACGAGAACAGCTCCGGTGAACGCGCCTGCCATCTGCGCAACAAGGTATGGCGCGAACTTGGCAAAGTGACCGCTCATTACAGCGAAGCCCACTGTCACCGCGGGATTCAGATGTGCATCACTGCTGCCGCAGGCGATTGCGGTAAAAACACCAGCCATGACGGCAAAAGCCCACCCACTCGCAATTACCATCCAGCCGGCGCCTTCTGCTTTTGAGCGTTTGAGTAAAACGTTTGCGACTACGCCGTCACCGAGCAATATCAGGATGAGCGTACCCATGAACTCTCCAAAACACCTCACCAACATCCCCAGCCTCCTCTCCAGCTGAAGCTCTGCTCTCTTCAGTCAATCCAATCGAAGGACTTGCTCACCGCCCGCTTCCAAAGTTTGTACATTTGCTCTCGTTTCCCATTCGTCAGGTTCGGCTTCCAGGTGTGGTCAGCCGACCAGTTTGCCCGGAGATCTCCTAGATCCTTGAAGTAGCCGACCGCCAGACCAGCGGCATAGGCCGCACCCAGCGCGGTCGTCGCATCTTTGGTGACTGGACGAATGACCGGCCTGTCGAGAATGTTCGCTTGAAATTGCATCAACAGATCGTCGGCGACCATCCCACCGTCTGCTCGGAGAACGTCCAGCTTGATGCCGGAATCCTTCTCCATTGCTTCGAGCACATCCCGGGTTTGAAACGCAGTTGCTTCCAGGACGGCGCGGGCAACGTGCCCCTTGTTCGCATAACGTGTGAGCCCGGCAATTACGCCGCGCGCGTTATCTTTCCAATAAGGGGCGTACAGACCGGAAAATGCTGGAACGAAATATAAGCCGCCGTTGTCGTTTACCGTGCGTGCAAGCGGTTCGATGTCTGAACTCTTCTCAATCAGGCCGAGATTGTCCCGAACCCATTGGACCAGTGCACCAGTGATGGCAATGCTTCCTTCAAGCGCGTAATGAGCTGGCTGATCGCCTAGCTTGTAGGCCACAGTGGTCAGCAACCCAGACTTGGAATCAATCTTTCGCGTGCCGGTATTCATCAGCAGAAAGCAGCCCGTACCGTAGGTGTTCTTTGCTTCCCCGGGATCAAAGCAGGTCTGACCCACCAGTGCGGCCTGTTGGTCCCCGAGTATTCCAGCGATGGCGACGTCTTCTATCGCGCGTTCCTTCGCAGTCCCATACATTTCGCTGCTGGAGTGAATTGTCGGCAGCATCGCCCGCGGAATTCCGAACGTCTCCAGAATTTCCGCGTCCCACGACAGGGTGTTGAGATCCATCAACTGGGTTCGGCTGGCGTTGGTAACATCCGTAATGTGTGCACCGTGATCGATGCCTCCAGTCAGGTGCCAGACCAGAAACGTGTCAATGTTGCCAAACAGGACGTCACCCGCTTCTGCGGCTTCCCGAGCGGCTTGCACATGCTCGAGAATCCAGCGGATTTTCAGACCGCTGAAATACGTTGTGAGCGGCAACCCCGTTTTGCCACGAAATCTGTCTTGCCCTCCTGATGCCGCGAGTTCTCGAACATAATCCGCGACGCGCGTGTCCTGCCAGACGAGCGCATTTGTTACCGGCTTGCCGGTTTTTCGGTTCCAAACCACGGTGGTCTCACGTTGATTAGTGATTCCAATCGCGGCCAGGTCTCGTGGTCGGAGGCTCGCTTTCGCCATCGCCTCCGCGATAACCGCGCGTGTGTTCCGCCAGATCTCCTCGGCATTGTGTTCCACCCATCCTGGCTTGGGGTAGATTTGTTCGTGTTCTTTCTGCGAGACCGCCACGGTGCGGCCCGAGCGGTCAAACACGATGAAACGCGTGCTCGTCGTGCCTTGATCGATTGCTCCGATGTAGTCTGCCACTTCGCTCCTCCAAAGCTTCTCGTCACGTGCGTTGGAATTGCGCACGCGCTTTTTGCTTTTCAGTCCGCGGCAGACTGTCCGCTTCGCGATGATGCATGTCGTCCGCGCGACAAACCTGCCGTTTCTATCAAGTGATAGATCTTCTCTGTATAGGTCGCGATCGCCTCACGCGTTGACGCGTCGCTCCATTGCAGTTCCTTCTGCATCAGGGATCCCAAAAGTGGAGCTGCATCGACGCAGTCGCTCCATGAATAGAACTGCATCCCAAGCCGGCGCGCGAGCACGTCTTCAATCGTGGCCGCCATTTCGTATCGAACGGCGTACACCACTTCAGCCCTGATCGCCCGACCTCCTGGAAGAATCGTCTGCAGCAGATCCGGGTTATCGATTGTCAGCTCAAGGACTTTTTGGGAGGCGGTTCCAAACTTAGCTGCCAGATGACGCGCGGTTCCCTCAGAAATCGGATGTTCGCGGCAGAGCCTCTTCCAGTAGTCGTCGGTGAAGCCCTCACCGCCGTAGAGAATATGATTGCGGGTCTTTGATTCCATCTGCGGGAGTCCTAACGTTTGTTGCACAGTGTGAATCGTGTCCTCCGCCATGGCGCGGTGCGTTGTCCACTTGCCGCCCATAATGCTGATCAGTCCACTGGCAGGATCAACCTCGATTACATCGTCGCGAGCCAGTTTCTTCGTATCGGTTGTACCTCCCGATCCCACAAGAGGCCGTGCGCCCGCAAAGCCGGCCACTATTTCGTCCGGGGTAACCGGTCTGTGCAGATATTGATTGAGGTGCCGCAATAAGTAATCAACATCTTGCTTAGTAACGACCAATTCGGCATCCGGCGAAACCTCTTCGTCCGTCGTGCCGACCAGCAGTCTTCCACACCAGGGGACGGCAAACAGAACACGTCCGTCCTCTGTCTTCGGTATGAGCAATGCATCGTCTGTCGGGAACACATCCAGCGGAAGGAGGATGTGTGAACCTTTGCTAGGCCGCATGCGCTTCTGCACCGTGGGAGTGGCCAATTGGCGAATGGAGTCCGAGAGAGGCCCAGTGGCATTGACGAAGGCTTTAGCGGTGACCGTAAACGTGTTCTCGGTCAGATGGTCTTTTGCTATGACCCCGGAAATCTTCCCATTCGCACCCCGTACAAAATCAGTAACCCTGGCGTGGTTCAGCGCGTTTCCGCCGACCACGGTGAACGTTTGCACAAGCGCAAGGTTGTATCGCGCGTCGTCGAACTGACCGTCGGCATACGCCACGGAACCGAGCAATCCCTCAGCATTCAACTCCGGCATATGCTCCAATGTTTCATCTCGCGATAGGAACTTGCTCGGAGAGATGCGACCTGGCCCCGCGAGCCAGTCATATATCTTCAATCCAATATCGAGGTAGGCCACATCAACCCAGTGATAGCTGGGAACAAGAAACTCCAGTCTGCGAGTGAGATGTGGCGCGTTTTCGAGCATCCGGACACGTTCGTGCAAGGCGCGCACCAGGACGTGGTATTCCTGAAAATCGGCCTCCTTGATGGCTTCTTCGAGATAACGCACTCCGCCGTGAATGATCTTGGTTGCTGCGCTGGAGGTTCCCGCGGCAAAATCGGCTGCTTCCAGCAGAACCGTTGGGATTCCGCGCAGTTGCGCATCCAAGGCGCAGGCCGATCCTGTCGCGCCGCCGCCGATGACGCACAACTGAAATTCCTGACGGGCGATATTGTCGAGTTCTTCGGTTCTGCTTTTCATAGATCTCCAGCCGATCAAAACGTGACCTTCGTTCTGAAACCCAAAACCGGGGCGTTCGGCAAATTGGAATTGGCGCCCACATCGACGTAATACTGGAACACCGGCTGCAGCAGGAAGTATGGCGTCACCTGTAAGGAGTAGTTCAGTTCGAATGCTTTTTCAGAGCCCAGCTTCGGACCGCCCAGCAATACTCCGAACTCGCTGAACGGATCACTGATCTTGCTGTAGACGAAAGCGCACGCAATCCGGTCCTTTGGGCGATGACGGAAGGGAGCATTGAAGCGAGCACCCGCTGTGATCTGGGAATTCTCCCGATTCACATTGCCGGGACTCCAATCAAAGCCAAAGGTTGCATCGAGTCCGCGATTCGATCCGGGCTCCGAGCGGAATAACGCTTGGCTCGCCATTCCATAGATCAGGTAGTTTCCGCTGCTCTCGCGCCCGGAAGGATCACTAAACTTGCCCCCGTTGTAAACCCCTCCGAACTTGTACTCGCCTGGATAGGACTTGCCTGACTGAGCCGATTTTGGAGTATTACCGTCTGTTTGATTTACTAGAAATCCAGCTTCAAACAAGAAATTCGGAGTATCGCGAATCTGGAAGTGGAAGCCCGTAGGGTCCTGCTGGTAGGGGTTCCGGTTTCCAGCCATCACGGCGCTCTTCACGTAGAAATTTCGTGTCGGCGCAAGGCGAATCTCGGCGCCTGGAGTACCCGCGGGATTGAAAGACTCGTAGATAGTACTGAAGAGGTTGCCGAACGCGTAACCCATCGGTTCGATCAGCCAGGAGCCGCCGTATTCCTGGTTGCCGTAAAAATCCAAGCCGGCCAACTGTCCCGCTCTTACTCTAAGTTTGTTGTTGAAGAACAGTTGCTGTAGCCAGAACGAATCCAGACGTGTTGTGTGTGCGCTCACCAAGTCACTGGGATTCGCCAGGGTCCCAATCTTTGCACCCAGGTTGGCTCCCGATTGCCAGAGTCCAGTGGCGTGAAAGCTGAGCCCTTGCCATTCGATGAGCCGATCAAAATTTATGTCTATAGTTCCGCGAATTCGTGGCCATCCGGCTTGGGCCTGTTGCATTCCGCCGCTCGGATTAGCCTCCAAGTCGGAGATGTAGAAGAAATCGAAGCTGACGCCCTTTTCGGCCAGCTTCGATCTTCTGCCTCCCCAGTCTCCGAACAGATACTGCCTTGATGGAATCTCAAACAATGTGTTGCCCACATCAGGCGTGACAGCATTTGTCTGAGCCAGCAACGGAACGGTGAACATCATGAGCAAAACAAGGCCCGATAGGAGCTTGAGCCGGAGTGAGCACACACTGAGCCAACGGTGACCACAGCACGTAGCTTCGTCGCGAGATCTATCAGTCGCTCGCACGCTGAAGTCGCAAAATCCAATTTGTTTTCCCATAGCGTCCTCACTGATGCACTCGCATTACCAAAACAACTTGAAGGCTTCGACTCGCGAAGAGGCACTACAGGGTTGAGGTTAGCCACTCACTGTGTCGAGAGTGGCTCTGTTCGCTGAGATCGCCCCGCGCCGCCGTGTCGCAGTTTAGACAAGTGACGCCCCGACGCCTGTTCGCAACGCCGTGCTCCAATTGCGAACGGATCGAGCACGTGATGAGATCCTTTCTTGTCGTCGGCATTCGGTCCAACTCCGATTGTTCACCTAACACGCATTTGGAATTCGATTTGCATCAGGTAGTGTCAGGGTTTATTGAAGCCAAACTGATGGTGATGTTATGGAAGCCCATATTCATTGCCCTGGTGCGCGCCACGCGGTCACACAGGCATCCAGCAACAAGGACAGGACTGAACGATTGGTTACTGCCTATCAAGATAAGGATTGCTTGCGCGAGCTCATAGCTGCTCCAAACATCTTCGGGCTCGGCTTCGCGTCGCGTGAGGAAGTACTCGCGACCCTCGAAGGCCACATGTCAGACACCGCTCCTTCGAAACAAAAGCCGCAAATCACAGCGACGTTTCATATGCCCCATGAAAACGGTGACTTGCCGAGCGGGCATGACCTCGTGAAGCATCGCAGAATCCCGCAAAGCATTGTGCAATCCGCTCTAGCGGCCGTCATTGCCCTTTTCTACTCGAAGAACATCGTCTCCGTAATGATCCGCATGGCACTAGGAGCGTCTTTTTAGTTGGGTTGATCACCTGGCAGTTTCACAAGGGTCCCATGAAAGATGAAAAGATTGATAAAGAAGAAGTCTGGTCGGCTATTCGCTATCTTGACCCTGACGAACGGGAGAAGGACAAAGAGGCCAATGCAGCCACCATCATCGCAGTATTGGCCCTTCTGCTTATAGTTGGCGGTGTTTGGGTTTTACTTTGGTTTGGAGTAAGACAACCGTGATGCGATTCAGGAGGGACGGCGCCGAGAGTAGCCGCGACCAATGGCGACTGGATAGCGCGGTCGGAGAAGAAGCCTCATTACGACACAGAGGCCTCTATCATCTCGAAAGCGCGGTGGGTGCGTCGTGCCGTTTCTGAGAGCACGCAGTATCACTGCGCAAGGTGGTAAGCCTCCTCCTCATCCAGGCCTCGCGCTTCCTCTTCTGCGGAGACCCGAACCGGACCCACAGCCCTGAGCGTTTTCATAATCAACCAAGTCACCAGAACGCTATAGGCCCCGACTACGAGAACTGCAAGCAGTTGCACAAGAAATTCGCGTGCACTGCCCGAGATACCATCGATCGCGGTTGCTCCAAAGATGCCTATCATCAGAGATCCAGTAATACCGCCAACGCCGTGGGCACGGAATACTTCCAAGGCATCATCGATTTTCAAATCGTCTTGAATACGTTTTGCAAAATAGCAGGCGCTGGCACCAATCGCACCAATAAATAGTGCGGCCCACGGTTCAACATATCCTGCTGCCGGGGTGATCGTGGCAAGGCCTGCTACCGAGCCAACCAGAATTCCGGAAAACGATGCTCTCTTGGTGTCGCGCCAAGTCCAGAACTGCCAAACCAGCAACCCTGCCGAACCTGACAGTGTCGTGTTTACAAATGCATAGGAAGCCAGCGTGTTGGCTGCGTAGGCACCGCCGGAATTGAAGCCGAACCATCCAAACCACAAGAGTCCAGCGCCCACAGCGACGAGAGGTATGTTTGCCGCCGGGGTGCTCCGCTCTTCGTCCCGACGTGGACCTAGTAACTTAGCCACCGTTAGCGCTGATAACCCCGCAGTCGTGTGTATTACCAACCCGCCAGCGAAGTCCACAACACCGAACTTAGCGAGGAAGCCGCCACCCCAGATCCAATGCGCGACCGGTATATAGATAAACGCCGTCCACAATATGACGAACCAGATGTAGGGTGTGAGTTTGAAGCGGCTCACAAAAGAGCCTGTGACAAGTGCTGGAGCAATAATGGCAAACATCATCTGATAAGCGAAAAAGACAATAAACGGGACAGTGGCCGCATGCCTCGCATTTGCTTCACCGCCTATCCCATGCATTCCGAAAAACGTCAGTGGATTGCCGATGATCTCGCCGATGTCCGGACCAAACACTAGACTGAAGCCACCGAATACCCAAATGACAGCAACCAGGCCCAAACAGACAAAGGTCTGAAACATAATCGTGAGGATATCCGTCTTTCTCACCAAACCACCATAAAAGAACGCTAAGGCGGGTGTCATCAAACACACCATTGCCGTGCACATCATGAGAAAAGCCGTATCGCCTGCATTTAACATGAAATCCTCGTGATCAGATCAAGCCCTCAGAATGATTCAGTCATATGTTGCTCACGATGTAATTCCGGGACAGTTCAACTGTGAGACCAAGCAAGTGAAGTGCCATAAGGGCAAACCTCACGCTCAGCGCCAAGCCGTGGACGGCGAACGCCAGGCGCGACCGAAGTTCTCGCGAGCCCAGGTACTAACGAGCGCGCGGTGTCAGCCTGTTGTTGGCGAGGCGGGGCGACGTCGTCGCCGACCGTGAAGACCCAGTCGCGGCGCCGGTGCCATCGGCGAGTACAACGGCGTTCTGGAAAACCAATCCGACCCCATTGCGATGGTTTACATGAGCAAACATGAAGGAATCGATGTTTGATGGTCAGGTTCTCTTGATGATAAATACTGTCTTGTCATCAATCTCGTCTTCTTTTCCAGTTTCGAGCAGATAGTCGTCTTTACACACGGCGAATTCAAGCAACGCATTGCAGATGTCCTTCGCTGACGACAGGCAGTGTTCGCGCATTACTGCTTCGAGTTTGCTACGGTCTTGGGTATCGCTTCCATCGTAAACACCATCGGTGTAAAGAAAAAGAATGTCTCCGGGACTCATCAATGTAATCTCCGCGACATCAGACGTGCTAGCCCGCTGTCGGAATTGCAGCGAATAGTACCGGGTACGGTCCGGATGATCTTCGGGAATCTGCAAGCCCAACGCCAGGAATTGCGCCATCTGACTTTTGCCGATATCCATGAACTTGCGGTATTCAGCCGAAAAAACCAGAGGTGGCGGATGCCCGAAATTAACAAAACGAAAATGACCGTTCGGGCGCAGCTCCCCATAGAGCGTGGTGGCGATCTCCCGACCGCTTTCGTCTTCACTTCTGCCAAGCGCATTGCGTGCGGTGACCGATTGCGCCAATCGCAGATTCAACTTCTCGAATAGCTCGAGTGTGGTTTTTCCGCGCCGGTCAAGTTCGGCGAGCATCAATGCATGAAATGTGTCGTGAACCGTTGAGCCAATCTTGGCTGAGATGATGCCGTGCCCCTGAGCGCCTACCAGCAGCACACCGGCTGTGGTGTAAAGCTCCTGCAAGTCTTCAGCGACTCGGATCTGTTCCGAGCTCCTCGCTACCCGGTATTCCGTTTCTATTTCGGATCTGAATCCCGGTCTTGACTTTAACCATTCGACATGATCGTCAACCGAATTACGTGGAGGCGTGCTGCCCCCTAACGGTTCAAGAAACTCTTTCGAGAGTTTTATAGCGCGCTCGATGCGAGCATGGATGTCATAGCGTTGCTGGAAATTTATGTACTCGAAAACATCTCCGCCGACGGTTCCCGTGGGAATGGAATTCCCGTACATCTCGATGCCAGTCAGATGCGGAATCGCCCCTTCCACAGGCATCAGGCGTTTGCGCAGATATTCATCGATTGTGAGCTGACTGCAGCCCGCAGCCGTCGAGGACTCGTGTTGCAGAGTTCCCTCAACTCCAGTCTTCTCTCGTGGTAGGGTCAACACGTCAGGATATACCTCAGGGCTTCACCGGGTCGATCTTCATCAAACACTACCCCGGCACAAGCTGCTTTGGCTTGCATCACATTTAGCGGAGCAATTCGTGGTTCAAGCGGGTGGAGCACCATCGAAATCCGATCACGCAGGACACTTTCCATGCGTACAGTGCGCGAGCCAGGTCCGCGCCGAACATGAATACACCCGTTCAGCGCGATGATCAGAACAAGCGGATCGTCCCGTGTGTCTTTGTGGTCGGCGGCGATCTTCGAGGCGATTGTCGCAATATTCGATTTCAGATCGATAGCTGAGAGAATCAGTCGAATGTTTGGCCGCCCTGTCATCACTTTCCGTTCTTCTTCCCAAGTGCCAATGTCAAGAACTCTTCCCGGGCATCGGAGCTTCTGAAAAGACCGCGCATTACGCTCGTCGACATCAGTCCATCACTTTTGATTCCGCGCATTTGCATGCAAAGATGCTCGCCGCGTGCAAGGACTGCCACGTCACGCGCGTCTGTGATGGCCGTAATCTCGTCAGCGATCTGATGAACCAGCCGTTCTTGTACTTGCAGGCGGTGTGAATATTTGTGTGCGATGCGAGCAAACTTCGAGAGCCCGAGAACGTGCTCGGTTGCGATGTAGGCCATGGAAATTACGCACTTGAAGGGAAGCAGGTGATGCTCGCATAGACTGAAAACCGAGACTCCGGCGCAGACGACCATTTGATCGGTCCGAAATGATTCGAAGGAAAACGTGGTTTCGATCGTGCCAGGGTCGTAGTCGATGAACTCTTTCCACCATCGCGCGAAGCGGCTCGGAGTCATCTTGAGCCCTTCGCGGTTCGGGTCCTCGCCGATTGCCAATAGCAGATTGCGGCCGATCCGTTCGAGCCTCTTAACGCTAATTTTCAGCGCAGGGCGAGCAGCTTGTGAACTCGCTCGCCCAGTCGCCATCCGCGTTCCTGGACCGTTTGTTGGCACAACTTTGTCGGCGCCGGGCTCACTGAAAGAGGTTGAAGACATATTGTGGTCCTTGCTTCACGACGCCAAGCTTTGATCAAGCGGAATGAGTTGCTCCATCACGATGAGGATCCTTCTAACAACGGAAATTCAAGACAGAACCACCAGGTCTCTGGGAGACGTTCATCCTACCGATGAATGGGAGCACTAGCAGCCGGCGACTGCTCCTGTCGCACTTGCATCCTGCCGAACTGTGGCTCTTGAATCGGATGCCGCCGTCTTGAACAGCGAAGCCCTTATCACGTCCTGCCGCAGTAAATAGACAGATACAGCGAGAAGAACGAGATCCTTCATCAGGAAAGCGACCTTCTCGGTCATGGCCGGGAATCCGCCAGCGGAAGCCGCCCAACCGTCCGGCAAAAACGGAATGATCGTCGTGGTCGCGATGAATGCGAAACATGAGCCAAGAGCTCCAAGAATCCCCCATCTCTTGTTCCAGTATCCGGCGAACAAAAGCACCCCAAACAGCCACTCTGCAACTCCGAGGAAATAGGTTGCCCCCCGAACACCAAAGACCGCATACATCCAGAAGAGCAGAGGGCCGTGACCGATATACGGGAGAAGAGCCTGCGCCTCATACTGGAACCATTTCTGATAGCCAAAGAAGAGAAAAATGACGACCATCGATGCGCGAAGGGAGTGGTAATCGAGATCATTCTTAAGAATACCGAGCTTAATCAAAGCCCTTACGAGGAAGGTCACATGCACTCCTTTGCTTGGCAACCTACGCCATCGCCAGTCACGTGCAACTGCTGTTCCAATGCATGAAGCCTCGGGATGGCGTGCAGTCCTGCCTCGTTGTGCCAGTGGATTCAACGTCGTGAGAACAGCCGTTTAGAATTTACGAAGACGCTCCCAGTGAGCCCGTGCTGTGCACGTTGAGATAGAGACACCGTGACGCTATTTCGACTGCGCTGAGTCTCGAGAGCAATGCCGGAAGCGCGAAGTTCTTACATTCTGTGTCGACATTGATTGGAAGCTCGATTGCTGGTTTGTTCGACGGTTCGAAACGCAGCATCAAACTACGTCAGTGCTGAGAAGGAGATCCTATGGCTATCATCTCGCGGGGTTTTTCTGGTCGACGCAGCGCAGCTGATGTGAAACTCCCGCCGGGTCAATATCTCACCACGGATTTCCCGGTGTTGTCTGCGGGGCCGACGCCACACATCTCCCTTGATCGCTGGGAATTTACTATCGATGACGGCAGCAACGTTTTGAAGCGATGGGATTGGAAGTCATTTCGCGAATTGCCCACGGAAACCATCACGGTTGATATCCATTGCGTAACGCGATGGTCGAAACTAGGCACGTCGTGGGAGGGTGTTTCGCTCGACGTGTTACTGGGAGATCTAAAGACGGATTTGCCCTACGCCATGTTTCGTTCGTATGGCGATTACACGACGAACCTCCCTCTCAAAGATGTCATAAACAAGCAGGCCTGGATCGCGTTCAAATATAACGGCGCCGATCTTGAGCCCGAACACGGCGGCCCAGCGCGGCTTCTCGTTCCCCATCTTTATTTGTGGAAGAGCGCTAAATGGGTGAAGGGCATGACGCTGATGCCCCACGACAAACCGGGTTTTTGGGAAAACCTCGGCTATCACATCTATGGGGATCCATGGAAGGAACAGCGGTACTCGAACGAGTGACGTGGCGTGTCGCAAAGGTTGTTGCTGTGCACGACGAAACTGCGACTGCGCGGACGCTCGCACTTACAGTTCGCGATTGGCCAGGTCAGATCGCTGGCCAGCACGTGGACGTGCGTTTGACAGCTCCAGACGGATACTCTGCGGTTCGGTCTTACTCGATTGCGTCGGCTCCGAACTCGGATGGGCGCATCGAAATCACCGTCGAGCGACTGCCGAACGGCGAAGTCTCGCCCTACCTGACGAAGGAACTCATGGTCGGCGATGATCTGGAATTGCGAGGCCCGATTGGCGGCTGGTTCGTGTGGCGTAGAGACCAAACGGAGCCCGTCCAGTTGGTGGCAGGCGGCTCGGGCATCGTTCCCCTCATGGCCATGATTCGCGCGCGTGATTCGGCCGGCAGTTTCGCTCCATTTCGATTGTTGTACTCAGTAAGAGAGCCGGGAGCAGTTTTTTACCGGGATGAACTACAGGCGTTGTCAGATCAGAACAATTCTGTAATTGTCACCTACGCGTACACGCGCGCTACTCCGAAAGATTCGCCGCGCCCGCCAGGCCGCATCGACGCCGCGCTAATCGCAACTGGTACATGGCCCTCGAACCTTGCCCCAACCAGCTATGTTTGTGGCCCGACATCATTCGTTGAACGTGCAACCGACCTCCTGATCGCGGCCGGACAGGACCGCGAAAGGATCCGGACAGAGCGCTTCGGCGCCACAGGAGAACGAAAATGAGCGCATCTATGGACTATCTTGACGGTAACGCTGCCGCAGGTGAATTGAGTAAGGTTTTCGCGGTGGATGTCACGAGCGCAGAGGGACAGTGCGCCAATTGCGGAGCAAAGAAACGGTTCGCGGAGGCACATTTGTATATGCAATGTCCTGGCCTCATCGCGCGGTGTCCGCTTTGCGGGCACGTGCTCCTGCGATGCTCGAATATCCGCGGGCGCGTCTTCCTCGATCTCCGCGGTATGACGTACTTAAGTGTGGAGGCAGCCCCGCAGGAGGCAAGCAACTAGGCTAATGGCCATCCTCGGGTTCGATAGGGGAGACGAGTTCTCTAATGAAGGTGATTGCCCTCACAATTCTTCTCCTTACGCTCGCCCTGATCGCTTTCGCGACCTCGCGTTCGCGAAAACAAATTTCGGCAACTCCGGATGTGCGTGATTACCCCTACGCCGAACCTTTTCGCGGCTCAGTGGTTGGAAAAACGCTGGCACGGGCTTGCGGGAACTGCCACTCGAATGAAACGGATTTCCCATGGTACGGCCACGTAGTGCCGATCTCGTGGTGGATCCAAAGCCATATCCGGGAAGGCCGCGAAGAACTGAACTTCTCCGAGTGGACGAGGTATACGGCACTCGAACGGCATAATGAACTGGAATCGATCTGCGGAGTCGTCTCAAATGGCAGAATGCCGCCGGCATCATATAGAGTTCTGCACCCTGAATCGCGACTGGAAGCTAAAGATAAAAAACTGATATGTACCTGGGCAGCTAATGAGTCGGAACACGAGAGGTAATCATTGCCGAACGAATTTAGCCAATGTTGAAGAATGTTTCCTATCCCAGCCTAAGGAGAACCGAGATGAAGAACCTAATTGCGTGTCTGCTGGGCATAATCCTAATCCTCCAACCGGCTGGTCTTAGTGTTGCCCGGGCAGCCAATAAAGATAAGGATGAAGACCGGTTGAAAGATTGCGGCACAGTTTTGAAAGAGATCCTCGACATTCCTGATAATATCCCGCAGGACCTACTCGACAAGGCCGATTGTGTAGTCGTCTATCCCTCCGTGTTGAAGGCCGCATTCGTGGTTGGTGGTAGCTATGGTCGGGGTGCGATGACATGTCGCAAAGGCGAAAACTTCGTGGGAGCCTGGAGTGCTCCGACAATGATGGCTCTCGAGGGCGGTAGCTTCGGCTTTCAGATCGGGGGACAGGCTACAGATTTCGTCCTGCTGGTCATGAATGAAAGTGGGGCTCGCGGGATCCTTGCCGGAAAGGTGAAGTTGGGAGGGGATGCTTCTGTTGCGGCAGGACCAGTCGGACGCGACGCTTCGGCCGAGACCGACGTGACCTTGCGCTCAGAGATTTTGAGTTATTCCCGTTCCCGTGGCGTCTTTGCCGGCATCTCTCTGGAAGGCTCAACCATCCGACCCGACAACAAAGCAAACGAGCAAATTTATGGAAAAAAGCTGGAGGCTAAACAGATCGTGCTCTCGGATCAGGTCAGAACGCCTGCCGCTGCCGAGCAACTAGTTTCCACATTAGATATCAAAACCGGGCGACATAAACCGTAATGCTAAAGCGGCGTTCTTGGCCAATCCACCTTTCTCGATGATGAAATTTGCAATTCGCTCGATCCCTTCGCCGCTCTTCAAATTTGTAAAAAGAAGGGCCTCTTCCCGCGCATTCTGAGCGTGTCCGCTTCCATTACGCAAAGACTCGCCCCTAGCAGAAGGCCAGGTCGATCTTGTTGATAGCGAACAGTGCTCCGCCTCGTTAATACTCAGGAGCACGTATTCCTCGACCTCCACGGTATGACGTAGTTAAGCGTAGACTCGGCACAACAGCAGGAGGCGAGCAACTAGCCTGATAGCTTCTTCCAGTTTAGAAAACATGCCGACTTGTCTAACAAAGGTGATTGCGCTGACAATTCTTCTCCTGGCACCCGTCCTAATTTCTTCCGGGAGCGCGCTTTCGCGAAAGAAATTGCAAGTCGAAATGTTTTTTGATGAACCGCCTATGGAAGATGAACAGGTGAATCGGGAAGATGTCTGGTCAGCAATCCGGTACCTTGATCCTGACGAACGGGACTCGATTGCGGATGGTGCGCTTCAATGTGTCGCGCGGCTTGTCGCGGTGCTCTCATTGGCAATGAGCGTAAGTCAGGCGGCTGAAGGCGAGGAGGCTTTTACCTTGGTCGGCAGCGTGAAATGAAATGTTGCACCACGTTCGGCGTTGGGAGTCGCCCACAAATGGCCGCCATAGGACTCGATGATCGTCCGACTGATGGACAGTCCCATGCCGGTGCCGTGCGGCTTGGTGGTGAAGAACGCATCGAAAATACGCTCGACTTGCTTCACCGGAAGCCCGATACCGCAATCACTCACCGAAACCAGTAATTGGCCATCCTCCGTTGTCTTGGATCTGACGCTCAGTTCACCGCTGGTATCATTCATCGCCTCGATACCGTTGAGCATGAGATTCATCAAAGCCTGCTGCAACTGCACCCGATCTGCCCTGACTGTGGGGAGCCCTTCGGCAAGATCGGCGCGCATCGCAACGGAATGCCGGTTTGCCTCGCTGCGCAACATAACGACCATCTCTCCGATGACTTCGTTTACGTCAATCATGGCTGGTTCTGAAGAACCCTTTTGGTATAGCGAGCGGACACGGTCGATGATGTCGGCTGCACGCTTGGCGTCTCGGACCATTTCCAAAGCAGCTTCTCGCGCCTCGGGCAGATCGGGCTCATCGCGATCAAGTAACCGCACGCACGCTTCCGCGTTGGTTACCGCCGCCCCAATGGGTTGCTTGATTTCGTGGGCGAGCGAAACCCCTAACTGTCCGACTGTGATTACCCGACTCATGTAGGCCAGATCGACCTGGAGCTGCCGCAACCGCTCACGCTCTGCTTCGGCCAACTTGCGTTCCGTTAGATCGAGTACGAACGCCACGTTCTCGGTTTTTGTCCCTTTGATTGCTGCGGCGGCAACCAGCACAGGCACACGCGTTCCATCGCTACGCAGGTACTCTTTTTCGAAGAGCTCACAGGTACCGTTCGCCTCGAGCTGGGCCACGGCCCGTGCGCTCGCAGCCTGCCACTCGGGTGGTGTCAGCTCCGTCCAGTTGAGACGTCCGCATGCGAGGTCATTACGCGTGTAGCGAACCATCTGCAGAAAGGCGTCGTTGGCGTCGATAACTCGGCCTGCAAGGTCCGATATCAACACACCGACGATGTTAGCATCCACAAGCCGCCTGATCTTTGCTTCGCGTTCCTCAAGCGCGAGGCCAGCTTCTTTAGCCGCGGTAATGTCCGTCACAGCTCCGACGACATCGCTGTCACTAGATGAATTGCGCGCGGCGCAACCCGATACACGGACGTACTTCACTCTGCCGTCGGTCATGAGCAAGCGGTGCTCGAAATTAAAATCGGTTCGGTCGAGTGATATTCGCTCGAACGTTTCCTTCACCCGAAGACCATCGTCAGGATGGACGCGCCTCAGAATAAACTCCAGCGTCGGCTTGGTCACGGGATCCACTTCAAATATTCGATAGGTTTCCAGCGACCAAAAGATTTCTCCGCTGGCGACATCCCAGCCGAAGCTACCTGTCTGGCTTAAGCTTTGGGCTATCGCCAGATAGGCTTCGCTTCGGCGGAGTGCCTCTTCGGCACGGCGCAGTTCCGCCCTCTCCCGTGCCTCGCGCAGCGCCCGGTTCACCGAGGGCACAAGGCGCGACAGTCGCGTCTTCAAAACGTAATCCGTCGCCCCGATCTTGAGAGCTTCGATCGCCACTTCTTCGCCCATAGTTCCAGAGACAAAGATAAATGGTAGGTCCGACCGTTGCCACAGTGTGATTTTCAACGCAGACAAACCATCGAACGAGGGCAACGCGTAATCGGCCAAGATCACGTCGAAGCCGCCCTGCTGTAGCGCCGCGCGGAAGCCGGGTTCCGTCTCGACGCGGGTCACATCGCAGACAAATCCGTCCAACTCGAGCGTGTCTCGCGCTAACTCCGCGTCGGCGATGTCATCTTCTAAATACAGGACACGCAAAGGACGGTTCATAGCAGTTTCAGCGTTTCCTGACACTTCCGGGCGGAGGCTCGTTAATGACCGCCCAAAAAACTCCGAGTTCCTTGACAGCATTCACAAACTCGTGAAAATCAACTGGCTTTACGACATAGGCGTTGACCCCAAGTTTGTAGCTTCTCATCATATCTTTTTCTTCATGGGAGGACGTCAGCACCACTACGGGAATCATCTTCAGGTCCTCGTCGGATCTGACTTGCTTCAATACTTCTAATCCATCGACCTTGGGCAGCTTGAGATCCAGCAGCATAACGGCGGGATTACCGTCGGAGCGACTGTGGAATTGGCCGCGACGATAGAGGTAATCGAGAGCCTCTTGGCCATCCCGCGTAACCACTACCGCGTTGGCGAGGTTATATTCCTCCAGCGCCGTAAGGGTAAGTTCCACGTCTCTTGGATCGTCCTCAACAATCAAAATGCGTCCCAGTATGTTCATAGAGCGTTTGCAGCCCTCAATTCTGAATGCTGTGCTTTAGGCAGTGAAAAATAAAAGGTCGCGCCTTGATCTACTGCTCCCTCCGCCCGAACCTTCCCTCCATGGCGGTGGATAATGCGCTGCACGGTTGCTAGCCCTATTCCCGTACCTTCGAATTCGTCAGCCCGATGCAGCCGTTGGAACACGCCAAACAATTTATTTGCATACTGCATATCAAAACCGGCGCCGTTGTCCCTGACGAAGACCTCGAGGTCATCATTGTCTCCGTCCGCACAACCAATCTCGATTTCTGCCCGCGTTCGCATCCGTGTGAACTTGACCGCATTGGAAACGAGATTGGCAAGAACCAGCATCAGCATGGAGCGGTCTCCGTAACAGACTGGAAGGGCATCGATTTTCCAGGCAATCTCTCGACCCCTCGTCTCCTGCTCGATCTCCGAGACGACGTCTTTCACAAGCTGCTCGAGGTTCACCAGCGACTTCTTGGTTTCAGCCCGCCCGATCCTGGAAAACGATAGCAGATCGTCAATCAGCTTGCCCATTTTCTTGGCTGAATCGAGGATTGTCTTTATGTACCGCTGACTCTTATCATCCAGCAAAGAAGCCGCCTGTTTCTGCAGCAGCTCCGAGAACCCAACGACATGCCGAAGCGGGGCGCGCAGGTCGTGGGACACCGAGTAGGCAAAAGACTCTAATTCCTTGTTGCTCGACTCAAGTTCTGCAGCCCGATTGGCAAGTTTCTGGTTCAGTTTGCGAATTTCGCCCTCTCGCTGCTTGCGCTGTTCCACCTCAACCTGAAGGCGGTCGCGGGCACGACTAAGGTCGTCCTCGATTCGGCGCCGAGCGCCGGCGAAGGACGCAATAAGTAACGCCCATGCCGTGAAAACGAAAAAAGAAGGAAAATCTTCGCGGGAAATTGCGAATGAAAATACGGGTGGGGAAAAGAAATAGTCAAAGCAGGCGGCGGATAGCACAACGGCAAGCACAGAAGGCCCCACTCCTCCATACCAAGCGGCAACGGCGATGGCCAAGTTAAAAGGTGGTGCGATCTCACGGAAGCGGTAGTGCCGAAATACAAGTGCCAGCCCCATCGCAATTGCAACGCAAGCCGCTGAGAAGCCGTAGCGTAGGAGACGTGACCCGCCCATTTTTGATTGCAGGTTCCAGGGTGCCATTATCCCTCATTGCCGGAGGTCTGTTCCGCGAGGCCGTTGGTTGTAGCACTCCCTATAGTAGTCGCGATTGCCGCGAAAGTGCTCACTCCATCGTAAGCTGACTCAGTCGCATCTGCACGTCAGATTCCACTGAATCGTAAGCATCCCGGAATCGATAACTACTCACTGCGGGTTCATTTGTGCACTAGAAATGTGTCTCAGGGCGTTTTGAAGGCGTGAAAAGCGTGTCTTCCTTTCGGCGCCGAGACGAAGACACGCCGTGACGCTATTTCGACTGCAGTCGTCTCGAGATCATGCCTGAAGTTGGCATGTCGCTTCGCGCCACCACAGAAGCCAATGCGCACCTGCCATCACAACATCATTGACCTGCTGTGCAGGCCAGTAGCCCCATTCGGCTCGGCCGGGCTTCGTGTCACGGTTTGGGGTGTGCCGTTGCCGTCATAACAACGGACTGTAAAGGTGTGATTGCCTGACTGAAACAGCCAATCATATCTCCATACAACCCAGGTTAACTGCGAGAGTGTCGAGCGTATCTGCGCCTGCTGCCACGGACCGCCGTCCACCTGCACTTCGACCTTCGATATTCCGCGGGAGCCCGCATGCGCGATCCCGCCAATCGGCACCAGTTTGCTGCGATCGGGGCGGATGATCGTCATATCTACTGCCACGGTGTCGATCACTGAAGTCGCGTGTATTTGCGCGACTCTATCCCATCCGCGCTGCACCCAGAAGCCCGGTTCCCAATGATCGGTGGCCTCCATAGATTCGATCCATTTGGGCTGTTTCATACCGTGTACGTCGGGGATATAGATTCTGAGTGGATAGCCATGCTCTCGTGTGAGCGGTACGCCATCCCACGAATAGGTGAGCATGATTCGCGGATCTGCCTTGATGGCGTCCAAGGAGACTATTTCATAAAAATCGTCAGCTGAGCGGATTCTCAGGTGGGTCGCATTCGGCTTGAGTCGCAGATCCGGCAGCAGTCGCCGTAAGCTCACCCCAGTCCACCGTGTGGTACCGATCAGATCGCCGCCCACGGGATTCGAGATGCACGATAGGGTGACGAACTGGTGCATTGGCTCGTAGCGCTGGAGATCTTGTAGCGCGAATGTCAGCGGTTGTTCAACCAGGCCGGCGACTTGCAGTCGCCAGCGGCTCTCGTCAATCTTCGGCGGAATCGTATTGATATCGATGCGGTAATGCAATTCTAGAGGAGTAAATTCGGGCCGGGTACCGGGCGCAGGTTGCACCGCGGCAGTTGCGTTCGGCAGCGGATGCGTAGCTGACCAGCGCATCGACTCGCCGCTTCCCAACGCCATCAGTGACTCTCGGCGCCGCGACCCGGCCAATTCCCCTACAGCTGCCCCCCCGACAGTGATTACAGCGGTCGCGCCACCCAGGGTTATCAGGAACCGCCGTCGATCTATCCGTTGTACCGCACGGTCAGCGATGGCATCAGTTGCCTTCTCCATATCTATACGAATCAGCCGTTCCTCCGCCCCGCCGAGAACTACGCCCCAAACGAGAAACGCCCCGAGTATCCAAATGGCACTCGCCACCGGCCCAACACTGGCAGTGTTGCTCGCGTGCAAACTGATGAGCATAGCTGGTATGCCGAAAACAGCTCCAAGGGCGAGTCCCAGCGTAAGTCCATTTCCTCTGCGTCTAGCGCGAAGAATGAAGAACAGAATGACGCCTCCGACAAGCGCGACGATAAAAGCATCGGTTATCGCCATTGCCTGTTCTGCCGTTTTCGCACTCGCTGCCGTCGGACCCAGGTGCAATGCCCGAATCACGGTCACCATGGTCCCGATGCCGAAGGCGATGAGACCCCCGGGGAGTACGCGTGTCATCAAGTCGAACACGTCGAATGGCACAAACGGCAGTCCCGCCACTCTCCACGCGAAGAACGACGTACCAATCAGAGCAGCCGTCAGCATCGCGGCCACAAACAAGCCGCCAAGAATTCCCGGACGCCGCATATTCACCTCGAGCGTTTCCCCCCAGTCATCCAGGTCAGAGATCGGTGATGAGCTCGTTCCCAGGTGAAATTTCGAGACCCTTCCGTTCTCTGCTCATGCACATACCCTGCCATTCCCAATAGTATTTTCTTTCGCATGAATGGTGCTCTCTGCTAAGTTCGGGTGAGTGAGTGTCTGGCAGAAGTCTTCTGTTGCTGTAACGACGCGACATGCAGGACGGTAAGCCGGATTTTCTGGATTCGACAGATAAGGCGTTGATGGGGATGGGCCTTTGCTATGCGGCGGATTTTGCCAGGCCCCCCTTATGAATGATGAAGTCTGCGATCGGTTCGACGCCTTCCCCGCTTTTTAAATTCGTAAATATAAAGGGTCTCTTCCCGCGCATTCTCAGCGTGTCCGCTTCCATTACCCCAAGGCTTGCTCCGACAAAGGGAGCTAGGTCGATCTTGTTGATAATGAGAAGATCGGAGCGCGTAATGCCAGGACCTCCTTTACGGGGGATCTTCTCACCTTCAGCAACGTCAATCACGTAGATCGTCAGGTCCGCCAGTTCGGGGCTGAAAGTTGCCGCCAAATTATCTCCGCCCGATTCCACAAAGCACAACTCTGCGTGCGGAAATTTCTTGTTCATCTCTTCGATCGCGGCGAGGTTCATAGAAGCATCTTCTCGAATTGCAGTGTGAGGACAGCCTCCGGTTTCGACTCCCATAATGCGCTCCGCCGGCAGTGCATGCGCACGGGTAAGGATGAGCTGATCCTCCTTGGTGTAGATGTCATTCGTAATCACATAAATGTCGTATGTGTCGCGGAGGCGCTTGCAGAGCGCTTCAACGAGCGCCGTCTTGCCGGACCCGACAGGGCCGCCGATACCGACACGCACAGGATGGGCATGAGAATCGGAACTCGAAGTATGAGTCATGACCGAAACAACCTCGTGTATTGGGTTTCATGAGATGCGGAAGCAAGATCGACCATGAACGCGGCTGATCCCAGCTCGTGAATTGTTGCCTGTTCAGCTTTGGAAGCCGCGGCCAGCACTGCTGGCTCAAGCTCGGCAATACCAAGCTGCCCGTCAGTTTGCCCCAGAGGAATCAAGCGAACGCCGGCTGTTACCAAGTTGGCGAGATAGCTCTGCAGAAAAGCGGGCAAAGCCAAGGTCGCCGGAATGTCTTGTCGAGCTGCGCGAACTCCGAGGATGACCGAAAAGACCGGGGCAATTCTGAGGTCCGAGAGCAATTCTGAAAGACTCTCTATGAGGGGATCGGGCCACACGCGGCGCAATGTAGCGAGGCAGGCCGTCGCCTGCTGCGATGTTTCAAGTGCAAATTCGGATGTGCTTCGAAAGGCGGCTGCGAGTTCCGCAATTTCAAGCAGCTTTTCGCAGTCGTCATCGGTCGCCGAGCGCCAAGCCTCAATGAAGAAAATCACTTCGTTTCGTCCTGAGCCGTAACAGAGATCTGCTTCCAGCCAATCAATAAGGCTTTTGCGATCATGAATGTGTCCCGCTTCTACGGCCCATTCGATACCGTGAGAGTAGCTGTACGAACCGGTGGGAAATGCAGGCGAAAGCCAGCTTTGCATTCTCAAGAGCGACGCCGGCGCCAAACGGCACTGTTCTCCGGCCGAGCAACAATCTGACATAATGGAGTTCCTCTTCTCCAATCTTCCGGAAATTTCTATAGCATGTAAAGGACATCTGATCCGCGCGTCGGATAGGCGTACAGCATGTCCCTGAGCTCAGTGACACGCATCCGTGAGCGCATCGCCACTCCAAAGAGATTGATTACCTCGTCGGCCTCGATGCCCAGCAGATGGGCGCCCAGAATGCGATCTGTGCCTTCCTCCACGAGAACCTTGAAACCCGAATACTTCTCCGCGATTCGACGAGATGAATACCAATTGGAAGTCATCTCTGTCTGGACCCTGAATTTGAGAGCCTGCTTCCGTGCCTCGTTTTCCCTGAGCCCCACAGCAGCTAGAGGAGGAATCGCAAAAACCACGGTCGGAATCCCCAGATAATTCGGTTTCTTGGTATTCCCCTTTAGCAAATTCGCCGCTACGATGTTGGCTTCGTAGCTAGCTACCGGAGTGAGGGGCCGGCCTCCGCTTGCAGCAGCGTCGCCCGCTGCATAAACGGCAGGATTTGACATGCTTTGCAAGAACTCATTGACTTTTACACCTCGGCGGTCCCGTGCAACTCCTGCTACATCCAAGTTCATATCGTCGATTTCAGGTACGCGACCCGCAGCATGGACCACCATGTCTGCCTCGAATGTGCGCTGCTGACCAGAAGCGGAAGCTCGAACAGCAAGTTGGCCAGAGGCTTTCTCAACGCCTATGACTTCGGTGCCGAGCTGAACGTCAACCCCAAGCTCGCGACTGCTCTTTACAAGCTGATCGACCAGGTCGGGGTCGAAGCGCGGGAGGGGACGCGATCCGCGATGTACGATCGTGACTTGTGCTCCGGCACGCACCGCCACGTGAGCGAATTCAAACGCGATATACCCGCCACCCACAAATAAAATCCGCTTTGGCAGTTCATCCAACTCCAAGAACCGTTCGCTCGTCGTTAGGTGTTCGGTCCCCACAATCTTCAAGTCGGCCGGTTTTTGTCCTGCTGCGATAACGACATAGCGCCCTTCGAGCAGCTCATCATTTACTTGAATCGAGGATGGGCCAGCGAATCGAGCGCGGCCGTGGAATGCGGTGATCCCGGCTTTCGCAAACTCATCTTGCCGGTTTTTGGGCACCGGCTCCGTGAACGAGTGCTTGAATCGCATCAATTCCTGCCAATCAATGCAAATCCCCCTGGCCCGAATCCCTTTTCCTTTCATTCGGCGGACCCAGTCAACAGCTTCTGCAGCACCGACAAGAACCTTTTTTGGGACGCATCCCCGGAGCGCACACGTCCCGCCGAAAGGCCTGGAATCGATGACTGCCACCTGCCATCCAGCAGACCGGCACCCCGATGCCACGGGAGATGCGGCTTCGCCTGTTCCAACGACAACAACGTCAAATTCTCTCGTCATGCCAAGGTTCTTCTTTTGCGCAGCATTCGAAGGTACTGTTCTACGCTTGTCTATTTCTGTCATTTAAGGCAATGAGCGAACGGCTTGTGCAGATCATTACTCATGATGATGCCCATCCTCCCGATGAGCGCGATGGTGGCCGTGGCCGGTGTAAGCGCCGCCTTCGGGCTGGAAAGGGACCTGCACCTTTACAAGATCTGCACCGAAACCAAGGAGCATGTCTTCGATCACGTGGTCGGGCCGAATGCGAAGAACCTGGTCTCGAATTTCAGTCGGCAAATGCCGATTTCCCAAATGCCACGCGAGGCGAGCAAGCTGGTTGGGGTTTTTATGCCTGACTTCGACAATGAGCTCCGCCGCAGCCTGAATTTTGAGCCATCTACCATCTTCAAGTTGCAGGCCATCTCCATCGGCCATGGCAACCGCTTGGGGAAGGTCGAGCAAGACATCCTCGCCTTGATCCCCAATCAGGCGAATGCGGCGTCGATGGCGCGCGTCAAAATCAAGAGTAAGGGAGCCTGCAGCTTTTTCTGTCGGCCAATCCCCGGCCGGCCGATGAATGGAAGCGCGATGAGTGGGATCACCGTGAATGGAAGCGTTATGCGTAGTCATAGTCATACTCACTCAATACATGAAGTAACGTTGAGCCAGGGCTAGTACTTTGGCCGGCTCGCAAGTAAGAAGGCGGCCATCGGCTCGAACTTCGTAGGTTTCGGCGTTTACTTCCATGCGAGGCGTTGCGTTATTCAAAATCATCGAACGCTTGCCGATCTTGCGCGTGTTGGAGACAGGCAGGAGTTTCTTTGCAAGGCCAAGCGCCTCCGCTTTGTTGAGTAGCGCCTGGCTGACAAATGTCACCGAGCTTTCCGTCAAAGAACGACCGAACGCACCGAACATAGGCCGGTAGTATTCCGGTTGCGGGGTAGGAATGGAGGCGTTGGGGTCTCCCATAATCGCGGCCGCGATCGTGCCGCTCTTTAGTACCATGTCGGGTTTCGCCCCGAAAAAGGCTGGATCCCAAATACAAATGTCGGCAAGCTTTCCAATTTCAATCGAACCGACATATGTAGAAATACCTTGAGCTATGGCGGGGTTGATCGTGTATTTCGATACATATCGTCGAGCTCTGAAATTGTCGTTCTCACCCTTCTCCTCACCCAGGCGCCCAAATTGTTTCTTCATTTTGTCTGCGGTCTGCCACGTGCGAATAATGACTTCGCCAACGCGGCCCATTGCCTGACTGTCTGAGGACATGATCGACAATGCCCCAAGATCCTGCAGAATATCTTCAGCCGCAATGGTTTCCTTACGAATCCGGCTCTCGGCGAAGGCGACGTCTTCAGCCACTCGCCGATCGAGGTGATGAGTGACCATCACCATGTCGAGGGCCTCATCAAGCGTATTTGCAGTGTATGGTCGCGTTGGAGTCGTAGAAGCTGGAATAACGTTTGGTTCGCCGCAGACCCTGATAATGTCCGGTGCATGCCCTCCACCGGCCCCTTCCGAGTGAAAAGTGTGAATGGTTCTTCCCTTGAAAGCCGCGATTGTGTTTTCGACGAAACCGCTCTCGTTGAGCGTGTCTGTATGGATAAGAACCTGCACATCCATGTCATCCGCAACAGACAAACAACAGTCAATGGCAGAGGGCGTCGTACCCCAGTCTTCGTGGAGCTTGAGGCCGCATGCCCCGGCCTCGATTTGCTCAACGAGACCAGTTGCTGAGCTCGCATTGCCCTTACCGAAGAAGCCGAGGTTCATGGGGAAGGCATCGGCCGCCTGGAGCATCCGCTGAATATGCCACGGACCTGGAGTACAGGTGGTCGCGCCGGTTCCGACTGAAGGTCCAGTCCCGCCGCCCATCATGGTGGTCAGGCCTGAATAAAGAGCCTCCTCGATCTGTTGTGGGCAAATGTAATGAACGTGGGTGTCGATGCCGCCAGCTGTGACAATCTTGCCCTCGCCGGCGATCACTTCCGTTCCCGGTCCGATCACAATGGTGACGTTCGGTTGAACATCGGGATTTCCAGCTTTCCCGATCGCAGCAATCCGGCCGTCTTTGATCGCGATATCTGCCTTCACGATTCCCCAGTGATCGAGAATCAGAGCGTTCGTAATTACCGTGTCGACTGCGCCTTCACTGCGCGAACGCTGCGATTGACCCATGCCGTCGCGAATCACCTTCCCACCGCCGAACTTCACCTCCTCGCCATAGGTCGTGTAGTCCTTCTCTACCTCGATGATGATCTCAGTATCCGCGAGGCGCACCTTGTCGCCGACAGTCGGGCCGAACATTTGCGCATAAGCAGCGCGGTTCATTTTGTTAGTCATTTTCGATTACCTCGCTGGCCCTTGCGGCAATGCTCCCATCACCACCTTGTTGAAGCCATAAACCAGCCGTGCGCCTGCGTATGGAATCAACGAGACTTCGCGGGACTGACCCGGCTCGAAGCGCACGGCTGTTCCCGCCGGAATGTCTAAGCGATATCCAAGCGCCGCTTTCCGATCAAACCGGAGAGCCGAGTTGGTCTCAGCGAAGTGGTAATGACTGCCAACTTGTATCGGCCTGTCGCCAGTGTTTGCGATCTTAATAATGATGGCAGCTCTGTCCCTGTTCAGAACGATGTCGCCACTTGCTGCAAAAATCTCGCCCGGTATCATGACAGTCTCGCCTCACCGAATTGGGTCGTGAATGCTCACGAGTTTCGTTCCATCAGGGAAAGTTGCTTCCACCTGCATTTCGGGAATCATCTCGGCGATGCCTTCCATCACCTGGTCACGGCTCAGGACCTTGCGGCTGTCCGACATAAGCTGAGCAACCGACTGGCCATCGCGCGCCGCCTCCAGGACAAAATCGGTGATGAGCGCAACAGTCTCGGGATAGTTAAGCTTGACCCCTCTCTTAAGCCGCTCCCTAGCGACTATCGCGGCAAGTGAGATCATCAGCTTGTCTTTCTCACGCGGCGTGAGGTTCATGAAATTCTCCGTTCTGTGGCAATTTCTAACATGACCACATTTTTGGCACTCGGAAGGGTCCGGAGCCGAGTTCTGGTCCAAATTGCTCGAGAAAACTGCGCAAGGCAAGCTTCAAATCTGAGGACTCCTTCGCGGCGAATCGAACGACGATCAGTCCGCTTACCAACGTCGCAGCACAATTGCATCCTAGGGAAGGAATAATCTCGCGTAAAAAGTCTAGTCGTTTGTCTAGATTAGGTCCGAAATAGATCAGTGTTGCAATCGCATTGTGATTTGAGAGCAAGGCCTTCTTCTTAAGATCCCGATAGATTTCGTCGGTGACGCGAAAACTGTCCCCCCAGACCAGCCGACCGTCTCTTTTCACGCGCCAGCTGTCGGTTATGCTGCCGCCAACCACGACTTCGCCATGGGCGGTACGCCCCAAGACAAGCCACTCGAGGGCAAGCAACTCCGCTCCAGAGAAAAGTTCGATCTCGGTCGTCCGGTGAAGACGTGCCTGATTGAATACGATTGTTTCCTGCGGAAGCCATGCAAGCTTGGCGGACATCTGTGTTTTCAGCTTGGTCACAACGCGCGCCGGTTCATGCAACGCCCGATAGACTTTTTCCGCTGCTTGTGAAGTCACGGCAATCGAGGCGCCAGGTAGCGCCGCCACAGAACATTCGAGCCGGTCACCGCCCGCAACGCCTCCTCCGGTATTAATAATGACCGCCTCTTCCACTCGACGATGTTCGGTTCTTGGGAACATGATGCGAATCGGAGATCGTTCAAAGACATCCTCGATGCGGGTACCGTTTTCGGAGCCACTCAGTACCATCCGGCCGAATCCGTCCGCGCGCTGCAGATCTCGATCCGATGGACGATCCTTATTCAAATCTGGGGTACCAGAAGAGTTCAATTCGTCGGTGAGATCGCATGGTGACATCGCATCGATCATCGGCTTTCACCAACCGGTCGATAGATATGTGGCGATGCCCGGCCCGTCGGTGACGGGCACCGCCTGTCCTCGGTCAAACTGCCTGCGGTTCTTGGTGGCGCTCTCTGGGATTGCGCTTACTCCTCCCCAATTCAATCGTCTTGCGCACGTATCTGTCGCGCGACCCGTGCGCCAAGTTTCCTTCGCGCAAGGCCAGATGACTGGAACTGAATCACCGCGTCCCCTTTGAGCGTAATCAGAATCCCGCCAAGCCTTCCGGGCTGTTGTAGGGGATTGTGACGCTTGTAACCTCCTCAAGCGAGCCGTCCGGCTTAGTGGCGTAGCCCACCAGTTTCGAAGCATTCCCGTAGATCTGGTAGAGGTACTCGCCATCCGGCGTCAACCAGTTATCGCTAGGGCCGCTGCTAACCGTTCCGTTGATCGCCCTGAAGGTGCCGTCTCCCGGAACCTTCGGGCACGCAGGGTCCTTCGCGACGGTGAGCACGTTGCCGTCGATGCGGAAGCTACTGAGGTTGCTGTAACCGAAGTTTGTAGCGAACACCGTCCGGTCGTCCGGGGAGACCGCCAGCCAGCACAGTTCAGAGGGCACGCCGGCGCTCGTGTCGACCGGCACGACCGGGCCAACGGTGACTTTGCCGTCTGCGTCGATGCGGCCGATGGCGATCCCGTCTGAAACGGCTTCTCCGATGATGAAGGTATCCGGCCGGCTGTTCAGGAAGGCGATGTAGAAAGGAGAAGCGCCTCCCCCGTCGTAAAATGAGGGCTCGCCGAGTGAGCCGTCTGCGCCTACCGGGAATACGATGATGCCGTCGGGGTCAGGTGCATTCGAAGCGATGGAGTGCAGTTCGCCGTTGTTTCCCCGCGGGATCCAGAGAATCAGTGAGCCGTCCGGATTTTTTCTGCTGGGCAACTCGTCGAAGGTGGTGCCTAGAATGAGGAATTTCCCGTCGGGCGAGAGCACCGCCATGGTGGGCACACGATTGGGCCATTCCATCGTGCTCACCGAGTATTTTTCCGGGCGCGGCGTGAGGTTGCCTTCGTCATCGACCGACAGCAGTCGGAGATGGTCGGGGCCGAATGTGTGCACCACGTAAATTGTGCGACTCGATGGGGCATAAGCCACCGATTTGGCCCCACCGCTTTGTGGGTTCCCCGTGCGCTTCACGTCCAACAGCGTGAGCCAACCTTCCTTATCTACAGCGAAGCTGGAGACGGAATTATCGCCGCCGTTGGTGGCAAACAGAAAGCGCCGATCCGGCGTGAGACGGACACTACCCGCACCCTCGAAGTGGTTTGGCCGGGCGATGTGGTAGATGGGGCTGATGCGCCCAGCCCCGGCGCCTCCCGTCGCGACACGTTCCACTTCGGCAAGCGCGCCGTTCGCAGACCGATGGTAGTGGATGATGCAGTTCTTTACCTCGTTGGTCTGCATGTAGAGATGGCCGCCACGACCGTTCATGCTCATCTCTTTTGACATCCCCATCTCTTTCGACACTCCCATTTCTTTCGACATACCCACGTCTTTTGGCATATTCATCTCCCTTTTTTTCCTTTGAAGTTGGATTTGATTTTTGCGTGGCTCAGCCACGCGAATAGAAATCTCACTACCTAGTACCCTGGCTTGTCACGAAGCAACGGATAGAACTGAATCCATGTCATGTCTGTGGCGGCGACATTGGCGATGTGGCATCCGGCACATTCGGTCACGGACTTTTCAGCTGCGGTCTTGTCATACGGCATTGGATGATGCCCAAAAGTGAAGAAGCCCCAGCCGTTTGTCTTTGCAAAACGCTTACTGTCCTTTACTGTCAGGTCGATGCCGTTGTACTCGCCATTAAAGTACCCGCGCCCAGAAGGTTCCTTGCGAGAGCCGTCTGGAAACGTCGGATCAAGAACCCGCGTCAGCTCCTTTACGATGACCGTTCCTTCGGGAAACTGGCCCGTCTTCAGATACGCATCGACGTTTTTCTGTTCGATGTATACGTGATGGTATTCGGGGAAGTTCGCCTTTCCATCATTGAGGCCGTTGGGCGTTAAGGGAGCACCCACAAAAACCCACTTGCGAAAACCGGTTGGCAACTCTAACTTGCCGTCAGAATCGAAGACGGCGCTCGACTGTTCAGTCTGGGCCGCCGCCACCGGTTTCGCGACCACGAGGTATACAACTGAGGCGGTCAGTCCAAGTCCCACGATGACTAGCAACAGATACTTTTGCATTGCAATTCTCCTTCTGAACGTTTTTCAAATGAGTCTCTGCGAGACCGTTCTGGTTATTTCGATTTGAGGACCGGGTAGCCTTGTACGTATACCCAATCGGTTGACTGCGCTGGAACATGACAGCCCAGGCAGTCTTTTTTGTAGTTCGTTGCGACCTGCTTATCGGGTGCGTCGGCTTTGAACAGCGCCCATCCCCATCCGTCACCCCACAGCGGATTGCCGGGATAGCGTCCCTTGTCGTCTTTGATCATGACGAACCACACTTTCGTTCCCGTAGCCCAATGTGCGTCCCCGGTCGTCAGTTGCGCGTGATCAGTTGCAAAGACCTCTTTCACTAATACGGTTCCGTCCGCGAACTTTCCTGTCTTGCGGTAATACTCGGCTGTGCCCGGCGATGCATACGTGTAGTGCATCTCGGTGTTGTTGTTGAGATCGACCGGTGTATATACTCCAAGCGACTGATAGAGATCTCTAACATCGGCCGGCTTGCGAATATTCCCCGTGCTGTCGACCAGATCAAAGCCGTTGGCGCTGCCCTTACTTTGGGAACGGACCGGCTGCTGGCCCGTTAAAACAACGAGGGCGACAATTAGCGATGCAATGCGACCCATTTATTCTTCCTCCTGTCCAAACAAACGAATGAAGCTGAACGGCCAAAGTGGCGGTCTCATAAAGGGTAAGTATTCCGAGCTGCCGCCGAAGGACTCGGCAAGTTCAAGGTCTGTTGGCGCATAACTCGACAGCTCCTGCCCGCTCTTCCTCTTAGCGATGGCCTCATTGCTCTCGACGGGCGACATCTTTGTTGTAGTCACTGTGAGTTCCTCGCAGCGAGTGTCGTTGCGCAGCTCATGTCAGCAACTGACTTTCCAAACGTGTTTCACCGCAGAAACAGTAGGCTGGTTCCGTCTGCATCGCTGTTCTCAGGCGGGCGTGGAGCCGACGGGCGGCGGCGAGCACGAATTCACGGCGATTGCGATGAAGGCATGTGCAAGTTGCGGCCGTGACGAAATAGAGACTGTGTACTGCCTCCGCGTTGTTATGGAGACACCGCGAAATGAATAAGCGATTTCCGTTGTCGGCTCTGGACCTGTTGAAATCCGCGTTGCAAGCCATGCCCGTTCAGCGAGGTTTCCGGGCTTCCACAATTTATGACGTCGACTGTTGCTCGGTAAGAGTCAACGCGGACCACACATCCGACCCGGCTTCGGACACCCTCCAACTTCTTGAGGAACTTGTATTCCCCTTTTCGGTCTCTCAGTTGCAGAGAAGGGTGCGAACACCACGGCTTGTGACCCGCCGCGGAAGAGAACCCAATGCGGTCGCGAATCATTTTGGCCCTGGCAGCCAATGGCAAATGCATGTGAAGGGTTGTGATCTGGAATCGCTGCGACACAGAGTAGTCGCTACTGTTAATCAGGGACTGGAAGGAGAAGCACTGTGGCAACAAAACAGATTGACACTCGAACCAACCACCGCATCAACGCTCAGCCCCGCCTCCATCAACGTGCGCCGGAGATTCAGTCGTACGGAACTGTCAACCACGCTCTGCCGCTCGAACTCGAAGAGCCTGTGCGCCTGGAGATGACGGAACAGTTAAACCAATTGCTGGCGGATACCATTACTCTTCGTGATCTGTACAAAAAATCTCACTGGCAGGTTGCCGGCCCTACCTTCTATCAGTTGCATTTGCTCTTCGATAAGCACTCCAGCGAACAAAGCGAACTGGTCGAGTCGATTGCCGAAAGGATTCAGGCGCTTGGAGGTGTGAGTTTGGCGATGGCAGCAGATGTGGCGGAAACGACCCGGATTGAACGACCACCTCGCGGGCGCGAAGAAGTTCCTGTTCAACTGTCGCGCTTGATTGACGGTCATCAGGTCATCGTACGTCAAGTTCGAATCCTGGCGCGCCGTGCAGCTCAGCTCGGCGATGATGGCACGAACGATCTGGCTGTGAGCGAAGTGCTCCGCACCAATGAACTACAAACTTGGTTCTTGAGTGAGCATCTTGTGAACATGCCATTGGTTAAGGCAGAAGAGCCTGCCGTGGGTACGGGTGCTGCATGAGCATGAACCTTGGCGCGCAGCGGTGGGCTCCGGATTACTGTTGATTTGTGGACGTAGTCTTATGCAGCCGACTGATGATTTAGTTTTCGTTCACAAGTGGGTACCTGCGGAATCGGGTTCTCCCGATCCGGTCACGCTTCTGCTCCTGCACGGAACTGGAGGCGACGAGAATGCTTTTCTACCTCTGGGAAACGAACTGTGGCCTGGTGCCGCGCTCCTCGGATTACGGGGCAAGGTCCTCGAGAACGGCATGCCTTCATCATTTCGACGGTTCACCGAGGTTGGCGCTGAAGAGATCAAGTCCAGAACGGAAGAACTGGCACGATTTATCGATGCTGCCTCCAAGAGATACGATTTCAGCAGAAGACGTCTGATTGTGGTGGGCTATTCCAATGGTGCAAATCTCGCCGCCAGTTTGATTCTGTTTCACCCTCATTACCTCGCAGGTGCAGTTCTTTTCCGGGCGATGGTGCCGCTGGTGCCCGATCTAATCCGGGATTTTAGCCGTCTTTCGGTGTTTATCGGCCCCGCTCGCCTAGATCCGCTCATTCCCTCTGGGCAGGCTGAAGAACTGGCCGCTCTTTTCAAAAGCGGTGGCGCGGATGTCACCATTTCATGGCACCAGGGTGGACGCGAGCTCGGCGAGGATGACATTCAAGCCGCCAAGCGGTGGCTGTCTCGCGAGAGCATTCGACGAAAAGTCGTCGCCTAAGCTCGGCAGAGATTCTGCTTCCGCGGGTGAAACGAAGGAGGAAAAAAATATGACTGAGAAAAAGAGATACAACCAACTAGCACCGACTTCTTCTTCATCAGGACAGTCCGGTGGTGATCAAGGCTTGCCGCGCGATGCTGAGGCAGATTCTGAGAGCGTCGAAGAATTGCTTGAAGAGGGCAATTCGTTCGAGGCAGGCGTTGTCTTGGGTGTGGAGGGCTCCAAAGATCCTAGCGTTTCCGAAGTGACTACGCACGAGTTTCCGGAGGACGATGTTCCCGGTGAATATATAAACCAGGACTAATCGGTCGCGTTTAGAGAGTGGCTTCAGACACAACCCGAGGTTCTGATGGCCTCGAAGAGTGAATTCGGATTACCGAAATGAGTGGTAACGACCTCTCCACGTTGCACAAATTCAATGGCTGGCGCTGTGACTCTTGCGGAGAACCCATCACCAGCATCGATGCCGGCTGGGTAGAGTGGCTCTCATCTGAGGGTGATCGCGGAGAGGACGTCTTGAGTGGGCTTCAGCTTGTTCACCATGGCTCGGTTCTGCCCAACGGGGCAGGACAAGGCTGCCGCTACGATCGCCTCAAGGAATTCAGAAATCGCAAAACAATCGTGGAGGGCTTGCCGCTGGAGCGTTTTGTCGGACCCGACGGCCTCATGATGCTGTTTTCGCTCCTCGCTGATGGGAGTCTGCCTCGGGACGAGATTCTTGAGCTTGCAAAACGGGTGCAAGTTCCTGGTTACGAAGTCGCCCGGGATTTGCCGGCGGATTTGACTTCCTCAAACACCGTGTCGCAGTTCCTGGGACATCGCTGTTACCTGCAATTGGAAATCCGCGAGATGATTGCGTTGGCATTGTACCGGGTCTAAAATAATTGCAACGGGGTTCCCCCAAAGATTGAAAGTCAACCGGCAGTTCCTGCTTCTCGAGCCTACGGCTGGGCCTTGGTTAACTGTGATGAAAGCCTCTTTCGAGAAAGTCGCACTCGGCATTACCGACGATGAAGTCCCACTCGGCAGCCACCTCATCCATTTCTGGCACACTAACGACGAATTCGAGCGCGGAGTGGAGTTTCTGAAGTTGGGCGTCGAGGACGAATCTCAGTACTGCGTTCTATTCGGACATGACGAAGCGAATAACCGAGTTTTGCAGATTCTCCGGAAGACCGGGCTCGACCTCGATCGCGTTATTCGAGAGGGCCGCTTAGTCATTCTGCGCCGAGAGTCTTCCGCAGCCGCGACCCTGGCCAGCATCGACGCGGCGTTTTCGAGAGCCGTCGGCCAAGGAGCAATCGGGATCAGGTATCTGGGCAACCTCGGCATGGGGCAGGCTCCTTTACCCGGCAGAGGTGCCGACGAAGTGGTCGAACTCGAAAATGGTGCCACTGCACTGGCCGATCGTTATCCGTGTGTGATCGTTTGTATGTACGACATCAACACAGTTTCTGGACGTCTTGTGCTAGACGGAGGATTTGGAACTCACCCTCTCGCTGTTTGCCGTGGTGCTGTGCGGCACAACCCGTACTGCGCGACAGACAACAAAAGCATAGCGGCGTAGCTCCTGCAAAACATGAGTGCGGAAACACAATCAGCCGCCCAGACTAGCGAACCGCTAGACCTGCAAATGCTGATTGAGACGATTCCCGCGATGGTGGTGTGCGCACTGCCCAACGGCTGTGTCGAGTTTGCGAACCGCGCTTGGCAGGAATATACAGGCGGGTCTTTGCAAAACTTGAAGGGTTCAGGCTGGCAAACCGCCATTCACCCTGACGATGTTCGAGGCTTCGCTGAAGAGTGGAACGCCAGTCTGTCCACCGGAAAACCGTTTGCGACTGAAGCGCGCTTGCGTCGCGCTGACGGCCAATATCGTTGGTTCTTAATCCGGAAAGCTCTAGCTATTCCACCCAACCAAAGCAACGACTCGTCATTGCGCACTTTGATTCCTTGCGAGGACATCAACGACCGCAAACAGGCTGAGGCTAAACAGCGACAAAGCGAAATCCAGCTACAGGTGTTTTTTGAAAACAGCCCCAACATGATTTTCTTAAAGGATCGGGAGGGCCGATATCTCTACGCCAACCGGGAGTTCAAGCGTGTCCGACATATCACAGAAGAACACATCAACGGTAAGACCGACGATGAACTTTTTCCAGCGGAACAAGCTACCACCTTTCACGAAAGTGATCGACAGGTGCTGGAAGCGGGGGTACCGATAGAGTTTGAGCACGTCACAATCCAGAATGACCGGGAGCATACGAGTATTGCCCAGAAGTTTCCCCTGTTCAACGCAGATGGTGAGATCTATGGGATCGGCGGAATTATCACCGACATTACTGAACGTAAACGGGAGGAGGCTGCGCGCCGCTACATCGAGGAGAGCCATCGGCTGGTCCTAGAAACGGCAAGTGACGCCGTAGTCACCATGGATGAGATGGGCCTAATTCGATTTGCGAATCCCGCCACCATGAGAATCTTTGGTTACGATCCGACGGAATTGATCGGGAAGCCATTGACTGTGTTAATGCCCGAGTGGATGCGCAAATTGCATGATGGTGGTTTCAGACGCTACCTGGCTACCGGCCAGCGGCACATCAACTGGCAAGGTACCGAACTCAGCGCGTTGCGGAAAAATGGAGAGGAATTTCCGGTGGAGGTCTCCTTTGGTGAACTGACCAGAGACGGTCATAAGATATTTACCGGTTTCATCCGCGATATCAGCGCGAGGAAAAACGCGGAAGAGAAGCTGCGCGCGAGCGAACGCAGTCTCCGTGAACTCACGGAGACCATTCCACAGATGCTTTGGAGCGCTGAACCGAACGGAGCAGTTGACTATTGCAACCAGCGCGCACTGGAGTACACGGGATTATCCGCGGAACAGGTGCGAGGCGCGGGCTGGATGAAGACCGTCCACCGGGACGACATTGAAAGTATGTCTCGAGCTTGGACGGCTGCAGTTTCCAGTGGCGAACCGTTTCAACACGAATTTCGCTGCCTCAGAGCAGCGGACCAGACATATCGTTGGTGCATTTCGAGGGCTCTGCCGCTGCGAGATCCAAGTGGTCGAATTCTGAAATGGTTCGGAACAGTCGTGGATCTGCACGACTGGAAAGAGGCTCAACAAGCTTTGCAGATGACCCAGGCAGAGCTTGCGCGTGTTTCAAGGTTGACGACGATGGGAGAACTGGCAGCATCGATCGCCCATGAAGTCAATCAACCCTTGACTGCCGTTACGAACAACGGCAGTGCGTGCCTGAGACTGCTCGCGAATCGTAGCCTCGAACCTGAAGTTTTGCGCCGGGCTTTGGAAGAAATCGTTGCAGATGGCACCCGTGCCAGCGCTGTTATAGCTCGGATCCGCGGATTCATCAAGAAAGCGCCGGCCGAGAAGATCGAGTTGGACGTAAACGAGGTGGTTCAGGAGGTGCTGGCTCTAGCCGGCCATCAGCTTCACAAGAATCAAGTCTTGGTTGAGTCCCAATTGACAAACACTTTGCCACTGGTGCGGGCTGATCGCATTCAGCTACAACAGGTCTTGTTGAACTTGATCATGAATAGCATTGAGGCCATGACTGGAGCCACTAATCAATCCAGAGTACTCGGTGTGAAATCCCGGATCGATGAATCTGGCGACGTACTGGTTGAGGTACGCGACTCAGGCACGGGCCTCGGCCCAGAGGCAGATCGTTTATTCACTCCTTTCTTTACGACAAAGGCAAATGGTATGGGGATGGGTTTACCCATTAGTCGCTCACTCATTGAACATCATGGCGGACGACTGTGGGCCACAGCCAACTCACCTCACGGCGCTGTGTTTTCCTTTACGCTGCCAGCAGCTGGCGAGAGTCCTTCATGACCGCGGCTTCGCTAGTTTTTGTTGTAGACGATGATCCATCGGTACGTTCCTCTCTCAAGTTCTTGTTGAGCACAGTGGGCCTGCAGGCTGAAACCTTTGAGTCAGCGGATAGTTTTCTCCGCAGAAAGGCTCCTGATATCCCTAGTTGTCTTGTGCTGGACGTCCGGCTCCCGGGATTGAGTGGACTTGATTTCCAACGAGAGCTAGCGACGCGAAATATTTGTATCCCAATAGTCTTTCTTACCGGCCACGGCGACATTCCCATGAGCGTTCGCGCTATGAAAGCCGGAGCAGTCGAGTTTCTTACCAAGCCATTTCGGGACCAGGATCTTCTGGATGCTGTTCGCGTGGCACTTGACCGAGACCGTGCCAGGCGCAAACACGACAAGGAAGTGGCGGACCTTCGGCAGCGCTTCGACTCGTTGACCTCTCGCGAGCAGGAAGTGGTTTCCATGGTCGTTGCGGGAATGCTCAACAAACAAATCGCTGCTGAACTCGGAACCGCGGAAAGCACCGTAAAGGTCCAGCGCAGCCGGGGGATGGAGAAGATGCAAGCTGCATCGCTCGCCGAACTGATAAAAATGATCGAAAAGGTCAAAGCTCCTTCGGAAAAAGCCTCGTAAGCCAAAGCTTACGAGCATCCTTCTTTTTGCCAATCTAGCAATACCACCAACCAATAGATTTCTTTCCCGCCTAGGAATAATGTCACTTCAGTTGGAGTTGAGGATGTCAAAGAATCTAATCTCGGTGGTTGACGACGATGCCTCCGTCCTCCGAACGACAACGCTGCTGATCGAGTCTATGGGGTTTCGAGCGGCACGGTTCGAATCTGCGGAACTTTTCCTGAGCTCTGTCCAGCTGCATGAGACATCCTGTCTTATCGTTGACGTCCGAATGCCCGGCATGAGTGGCCTACAACTTCAAAGCCATCTCGCTGGCCTAGGCCACAAGATTCCAATCATTTTTATCACCGCTTACGACGATACAGTATCCCGTCAGCGCGCCTTGCAAGCTGGTGCCGTCGCATTCCTCGGCAAGCCGTTCACTGACCAGATTTTACTTGAAACCATTGATTCAGCTTTACGGGGACAATTGGAGGTAAGAAAGAATCTCATATCGCTGGTTGATGACGACGAGTCCATCCGCA
>Ga0307476_10000257_pt1 | contig 48015 bp, 40 predicted proteins | sample atmos_gasesECM2C_2_FD_203314 | JGI IMG/M metagenome (GOLD analysis project Ga0307476, IMG submission 203314) | Hardwood forest soil microbial communities from Morgan-Monroe State Forest, Indiana, United States - atmos_gasesECM2C_05 | ecosystem: Environmental > Terrestrial > Soil > Temperate... | reverse complement strand
GGAGAATGAAAGAGGAGGGCGTTGACCGGCGATGGTTTCATCCGTCCAACACTGTACCAACCGGCGATGTCAGGAGAGCCAGCGGTGAAAGCGCAGTGTCTGCCCTTTAGCCAAATCCCGCATACCACGCGCCTATTCACTGATTTCCTCGCTTATTCTTCCAGCGTCCAGCCTTTTTACCCACATTCTCCTCAGTTTAGCGAGTGGTTGAAGGCGGAGGCTTCCTCGCTGCAGTACGATCCATCCCGTCGCGAGCGCGTGAGCACGATCCTTGAACGGCAGAACCGGTCCTGGGACGCATCGCCGCAGACTTTCACCAATCTTAGTCGTCTCCGCGCGGGGGCGGCCGCCATTGTTACGGGGCAGCAAGTCGGCCTGTTCGGCGGCCCGATGTTTGCCATTTATAAGGCTCTGACCGCGGTCAAGTTAGCTGAAGAGGCCACGGCCGCGGGCATCGAAGCAGTTCCGGTCTTCTGGCTGGCCACGTCGGACCATGATCTTGCTGAAGTGAATCACGTTTCGATACCCGGGCCCGACGGTCTTCTGCGCACGCTCGCAACTTCCAGCCACGGGGTTGCGGGCGCGCCTGTGAGCAACGTGCGCCTCGGCGATGAGATCTTGCCCGTCGTCGAAGAAGCCGTGTCACTGCTGGGAGATTCCGAGGTGTCGCAGCTGCTGCGAGAGTCTTATCGTCCCGGGGAGACACTGGGCGCAGCTTTTGCCCGCTTCTATGCGCGCCTATTCAGCCAGTGGGGCGTGATTCTTCTGGATGCTTCTGATGCCGAACTGCATCGCGTCGCGGCGCCAATCTATCGGACTGCGATCGAGCGCGCGGAAGATTTAGAAGCTGGGTTGCTCGCCCGAGGTCGGGCCCTAGAGAGTGCGGGTTATTACCAACAGGTGAAGGTGACGGAGTCATCGGTGTTGCTGTTCACATTGCGTGAGGGCGCGCGCACACCGATCCACCGCCGGGAAGGGGCGAACCGTTCCGTCGAGTTTGTGATCAGCGGCGAAACAGGAACGGAGAAGCTTCCGTCCGCCGAATTGCTGGATCGCATCGCCGCGGCGCCGGAAAACTTCAGCCCTAACGTTCTCTTGCGACCGGTGGTGCAGGATTACCTTCTTCCCACGCTGGCTTACACGGGCGGAGCTGCCGAGGCGGCGTATTTCGCGCAGGTGGGTGCGGTCTACGAAAAGATTATGGGCCGTGTGACGCCCATCGTGCCTCGTTTCTCAGCCACTCTGGTCGAGCCTAAAGTGCAGCGCTGGCTGGGGCAGTACGACATCGCAGTGCGGGACGTATTCGACGGGCCTGAGTCGCTGCGCCAGAGGCTGGCCTCGCGCACTCTGCCGGCAGGTTTGCAGGCTGCCTTCGAACGCGCCAACCAGTCGATCGAAGAATCTTTTTCCGTTCTAAAGGAGGCGCTGGGTAAACTCGATTCGACTCTCGTTGAAGCCAGCCAGACCGGCGCTTCGAAAGTGCGCTATCAACTCGACCGCCTCCGGGAACGCGCCATGGCTGCGGAATTGCGCCGCAGCGAAGTGGTCAGCCGTCATGCCGAGGCTCTAAGCCAAACGCTTTATCCCGGAAACGCCTTGCAGGAGAGGGGCGTGGCCGGAGCATATTTCGTTGCCCGCCACGGAACCCAGTTGCTGCAAAGCATTCATGACACCATGCGCACTGACTGCCACGATCACCAGATTTTGGAGTTGTAGGGCTCGGTCATCTTCTAGCGCAGCCAGGTTTCAAGCTGTTTCAACGACTCTACGCGCGGCACTTCACGGTTGCGGTAGGCGCCGGCCACATCGAACAAGACCGCCTGCATCCCCGCGTTACAGGCTCCTTCGTAGTCCACTGAGTAAAGGTCGCCCACGTAAAGGCTTTCATCGGCACGGGCCTTCATCGCGCTGAGCCCTGCCTGAAAGATTTCCACGCGCGGCTTCTCGACTCCAACGGTTCCTGAATCCGTTACGCTCTCGAAGCAGGCGGCAATCCCACAGCGGGAAAGCACCTGCTCGATTTTCCCGTCGGAGTTGGAGATCACGGCGATGCGGAAGCTCTGTCCGATGCGGTCGAGAGTATCGCGCGTGTCAGGCAGAACCTGGTCCCAATTCGTTGATTTCTGCGTGTTCTCCACGAGCGCTTCGCGGACACTGATGTCCTCCCCGAGTTGCTGCAGCAGGTGGGTGTGAAATATCCACCAGAAGCTGTGATCGACGCGGCCACTCTGCATGCCCAGGTCGAACTCCTGCTTGGTTCTGCGCTCGAGGGCCTGCCATTGCTCCAGAGTGGGATGACGAGCGCTCGAGATAGGGGCAAGTATCTTTAGCCGGTTCGGAAAAAGAAGAGTGTTTCCGACATCGAAGAAAATGACGCGCCGTTCGGCCATGATTCCCATCTTACCGAAAGCATCTGCCGGAGCGGGAAGGGGAAAGAATTGCTAATGCCACTCGGAGTACAATCCGTGGTTGTCGTTCGTTGCAGGCTATGGCTCTTTCTTCAACATCGTTAGTGATCTCGGGCTTCGCGCGGACTACACGCGCCCTCGTCTCGCTGCACAATCTGTTGCGAGCTCAGCCCGCACTGGTCGCAGGTCTGGTGTTGTTGCAGCGCCATTCCACCCGCCGCAATGACGTTTACAATATTCTCTGGGCTATTGTTTTCGGGTTCGCAACCCTTAATATCCTGAGCCTTGCTGCAAGGCGCTTCGAGCCCAACCGACGCGGATTGACCTTTGGAGAATTGTTGGCGGTGCTTGTGGTCCTGCTTTCGGTCTTTCTGCTGGGCTGGGAATTGCTGGGCGTATTCCACATCTTCCCCATCAAGCTTCAGCGCTGAGCGTCGTCCGTTCGAAGCCGGGCGTTAATCCGGCTTTTGCGGTATGATTCGCAAAATGGCGAAGAGTCCATCCACGATCGAAGTCACCTGTCCCTGTTGCAGTGCGCTGTTGAAGGTTGACACGGCTACGGCAGAAGTGATTGCCCACACCGCCGCGGTGAAGCCCCGGATGTTCGAGGACATGGAAGCCGCTGCCCGGGCTATGAAAGAACAAGACAGCCGCCGCGAGTCCATCTTCCGGCAATCGGTGGAAGCGCAAAAGCACGCCTCCGAACTGCTGGACAAGAAGTTTCAGGAGGCGGTGAAGAAGGCTAAGGAATCTCCGGACACTGGCAGGCCGATTCGCGACTTCGATCTGGATTGACTTACGGGTGTTGAAATTGGAGAATCAACCTTCCCTGATCGAGGCTACTTTCACGTTCCCCGTGGAGGAGTAAACCGATGGTTAAATCCATAGCCGTTGTGGTCGGCAGTTATCTGCTCTCGGTGGTTCTTGTTCTGGCAACGGACCCTTTGCTCTCGCGTCTGTTCCCTGGCGATTTTGTCAGAGGCCATGTCCCTTCCGACTCGGCTCTCATGACAAGCACGGCGCTCTTCGTCGTGGTCTCGATTGTTTGTGCCGGCCTCTGCGCCCGCTTTGCTCCAAGCAACGCCGCACGACACGTGCTGTGGTTCTTTGTCATCGGGGAAGCGATGGGCGCCGCAGCGACTGTTCCCAACTGGAGCAAGGGCTGGCCGCACTGGTACTGGTTGTCCTGGCTGCTCACATGGCCGGTGAGCTGCTGGATCGGCCTGATGCTTGGCGGGCGCCGGGCGCCGTTGCCCGTACAGAATTAAATCTGTTCGGTTCAACCTTCTTCGATTAATTGTTACTCGATCAAAACCCGCCCCAGTAGAATCAGACGCGATGGGGATTCGTCCACTGCTTCTTGGTCACCGCGGTGCGCGGGCCGAAAAAGCGGTTCCTGAGAACACGCTGGCGTCATTCGACCTCGCACTTAGCCAAGGCTGCGACGGCTTCGAGTTCGACGTGCGGCTCACGGCGGACGGACAACCCGTCGTCTGTCACGATGCGACCGCTCACGGATTGAAAATTGCAGAATCCTCAGCCGAAAAGCTACGTTTGCCGCATTTGCGAGAGGTCTTAGCTCGCTTTAAGAGCACTTCTTTTCTCGATATCGAGTTGAAGGTCTCCGGCCTGGAGACTGTCGCTGCAGATTTGCTTCGAAAGCTTCCTCCAGCGCGCGGTTTTGTAGTCTCTTCGTTTCTTCCTGACGTGCTGCGGGCCATTCACGACTTGGACGCGACCATTCCGCTGGGATTGATCTGCGAGACGCAGGCCGAGTTAAGCCTTTGGCCGAAGCTGCCGATCGAGTACGTGATTCCGCACCACAAGCTGGTAAGGAAGCGTCTTCTCGCGGGGATTGAAGCCGCGGGAAAGAAGATATTGGTGTGGACCGTCAATGCAACGGTCGATATGAAACGCTTTTCAAAATGGGGCGTGGACGGCATTATTTCCGACCACCCCAGGCGATTGGCGCGCGCTCTAGGCCGGCGACTTGAGAAAACGTAGCACGGTGTCGTGGATTTCTATGGATACCTCTCTTTGATCTTAGTCCCTCGATCTTCGGGGTTTTATCCGTGTGAATCCGTGAGGATCTGTGGCGGAGAAGGTTTAATCGGCCGCAGCTTCGAATGCGGCCGTTGAGCGGCCCGCCGGCCGCAGGAAGGCGGCGCGCTCCATTTCAAAAGCTTCCAGGTTGGCTCCCATGGCGTGTTCGTCCCAGCCGAGAACCGCGCCGATGCGCAACGCGGCTTCGCGGCTGCACGATTCAGACCAGCAGGCGCCCAGAGCGACCGGCACCCGCCGTAGCAGCACGTCGCCCAATGTAACGGCAAACTCTCTGCGATAGGCTTCAACCACTTCAGCTATGACGTGAGAGGTGTGCGGGCAAATCGGCGCGCGCAACTCAGCGCTCACCAGAGCCATGCGCGCAATATCGGCGGCGCGCTTACCGTGCCATTCCACCATTCCGCGAGCCGTTTCCTCGCTCACCGCCCCAATCCGCGCGATTTCCAACACCGCGTCATCCAGAAGCGGATCGAGCGCATTCTCCGGGCCCATGGCCAGGGTGACCGGTTCGGCCGCCTTCAGCCCGATCTTGCGGGCACAGTCCCTTGCCAGCGAAGCCGCTGTCGTCAACTTGCCGCCGATCACCGAAATCATGCGAGCCGCGCCGTCATCGGTGTGGTCGTGCAGAATGTGCTGCCGCGTGACTGCTGAAGGACTATTGTCCGGGGAATAAGGTAGAGGCCGAATTCCCGCAAAAGCGTGCTTCACGCTCTGTGCTGAAATCTTGGCCTTAGGAAATAGTTGCGCCACGGAACGTACCAGGTAGTTGATCTCCTCCACCGAGGGAACCGTTCTTGACGGGTCGCCGTTGTCGGCAACCTCCGTTGTTCCCACCAGGATCTGGTCGTTCCACGGAATAACAAAGAAGGGACGGCGGTCTACTGCTTCGGTATAAACCGCTGCGGTCGGCGAGCCCGAAAACCGCGGCAGGACAATGTGCGAGCCCCGTACGCCGCCCAACATGGGTTTCGCCATGCGGATCGATGAACGCTGGCACACGCGGTCTGCCCAAGGTCCGCTGCAGTTGATTACCCAGGCTGCGTCCACACGCTGGTCCCGACCACTGATCTGGTCGCGTAACAACACACCTCGCGTGCGGCCGTGGGAGACGTCGACCGCGAGAGCCTCCATGTGATTGCGGACCGTAGCTCCGGCTGCCACGGCTTCCATCAACCACTCCGCTACCAACCGCTCCGGAAATTCACACTGAGCATCTTCATAGTTGTAGAACGACCAGCGACGCCCGGCGTCCAGGGCGCGCTCGAGTCGCTTCAATTCCATTTCGGTGGCGTCTTTGCTTGGGGACTTTCCCGCCATACGCTGGTAGAGCCATAATCCTGCACGCACTTTCAGCGCACTGCGCTGGCTGGTCTCGTTCAAGAGCAGCAGGAACTGCATGGGATGTACGAGGTGAGATTTTTCCCGAAGTAACTTTTCCCGTTCGCGGAGCGATTCTCGTACGAGGCCCAATTCGCCATGCTCCAGGTAACGCAGGCCGCCGTGGATGATTCGGGTGGACCGGCTGGTTACTCCCGAGGCGAAATCATTCTGTTCAATCAGCAGCGTGTGCTTGCCCGCGCGCGCGCATTGCCGCGCCACGGCGACACCGTTGATGCCCCCGCCGATTACCACCACTTGAAAGTGCTGGCCTTCGAGGGACGCTCGGGGATTTGCGGCTAAGACCATGTTTTATCAATCAGATGCGGAGTTCCCGAAAGACGATTCTAGAGCCATGAGCGGGCTCCGCCCACACTATGACCTCTAAGTGTGCACCGTGTCCGTCCACCGGAGAAGGTAACCTTGGTACCGCAAAATAGATGACCAAAAGCCAGCAGAGTCGGCAAAAAAGTTCCGAAGATGGTAAGCGCAAACATCCGAAACGGGCCGCGACCGCAAGAGGTAATCTGTGACCGGTATTCACGACGACAATGCCATTTCTACTCGTTGCCGGTACCACGATGGCTCATTTACAGTGGTTTGGCAATGTCCACCACCGGAGAACGATTCGAACGCGCCGTCGAGATCATGGAGCGCCTGCGGGCTCCGGGGGGATGTCCCTGGGATCGCGAGCAGACCTTCGATTCAATCAAGCCCTACACCCTGGAAGAAACCTACGAAGTCCTTGAAGCCATCGACAATCGCGACTGGGACGAACTGCCGGGCGAACTCGGCGATCTGCTGCTGCAAGTGCTCTTTTATTCGGAGATGGCCAAGGAGCAGGGAACGTTTTCGATTGATGACGTTCTCGACCGGCTCTCCGGCAAGCTTGTCGACCGGCATCCGCATGTGTTCGGCGACACGAAAGCCGATACCGCAACCGAGGTAAAACGCAACTGGGAGGCGCTGAAGGTCGAGGAACGAAAAAGGCGTTTCGGCGAGACTGTGGATGCGGGCGGCTCCGCGACCAAGACTGCGCCATCGATTCTGGCTGGCATCTCGTCCTCCATGCCGGCGATGTTCGAGGCCCACAAACTCAGCTCGCGCGCGGCGCAGGTTGGCTTCGACTGGCCTGACGTCGAAGGCTTGTTCGATAAACTTAGCGAGGAAACCGGCGAACTTCGCCAGCATCTGCAGGAGTTTCCGGCTCCCGGTCCGCGCCCCGAAGGCCGCGGCGTCGCCGGTTCTGGACGCCAGATCATTCCCGAAGATCTGCGGGCGCGGCTTGAAGACGAAGTCGGCGATCTTTTCTTTGTGCTGGTCAACATCGCCCGCTATCTCTCGCTCGATCCTGAATCCGCACTGCGCAAGACCAACCGCAAGTTCCGTCACCGCTTTCAGTGGATGGAACAACGCCTGCACGAACGTGGCGCGAATCCCGAGAGCGTTTCGATGGACGAGCTTGAATCCCTCTGGCGGCAAGCGAAACAACAGGAGAAGCAAGCTTGAGCCCGGAAGCCATCGTGATTCGGCGATGTCAGGGACTCGATGAACTGCGGGCCTGTGTTGCCTTGCAAAAAGACGTCTGGAACTTCAGCGATGCTGAACTTGTTCCATTGCGCATGTTCGTCGTAGCGGAAAAAGTTGGCGGGCAGGTGATGGGCGCTTTCGACGGCGACGAAATGGTTGGCTTTGCTCTTTCGGTGCCAGGGACGCGGTCGGGGCACGTCTATCTTCACTCGCACATGCTGGCCGTTCGCAAGGACCACCGCAACGGCGGACTCGGTCGCCGTCTCAAGCTGTTGCAGCGTGAAGACGCGTTGGCTCGCGGCATCGAGCTCATCGAGTGGACCTTCGATCCGCTCGAGATCAAGAACTCCTATCTGAATATTGAGAAGCTGGGTGCCATCTCTCGACGTTACAACATCAACCAGTATGGAATCACCTCATCGCCCTTGCAGGGCGGGCTGCCCAGCGACCGGCTCATTGCCGAGTGGTGGCTGAAGTCCAGGCGCGTAGAGACTTTGTTGGCAACTGGCAAGATTCCTCTAGTCCACCAACAGACAACGATCGAAGTCCCGGCACAGATTTACGAGTGGAAGGCTGCAGCGGAAACGCGCGGCAAGGCGCGGCAGGTGCAGGAACGCAACCGCGAACAATTTCTTCGGGCGTTCGATGATGGGATGGCTGTGCTAGGTTACGAGCGCGACTCGGAAGGCAACGGCAAGTATTTGTTGGGTGACTGGGATGAGAAGTGGTCGTATGCGTCTTCAGACTAAGAATTCACCACAGAGGCACAGAGTCACGGAGAAGAACAAATCTTCGGTTTTTTTTTGCTAGAAAAATTTCTCTGTGACTCTGTGTCTCTGGGGTGAACGTTCTTGTTCTCATAAATTATGAAGATTGAAGCCATCACGCTGCGCGAGATTCATATGCCGCTCGTCCACTTCTTCGAGACGAGCTTTGGGCGCACCTATAGCCGTCGCATCCTGCTGGTCACCACGCATTGCGACGGGGTCAACGGCTGGGGGGAATGTGTGGCCGGGGAAGATCCCTATTACAGCAGCGAGTGGACCGAAAGCACGTGGCCCACAATCACGCAATACCTTGCTCCGGCCGTGCTCGGCCGCACGCTCGACTCGGCACGTGACTCGGCGGCCCTTTTCTCCAGAGTACGTGGCCACCGCATGGCCAAAGCCGCGCTCGAAAACGCGTTGTGGGATGCCGATGCGAAGCAGAAAAAGCAGCCCCTATGGAAGCTGCTGGGCGGCACGCGGACTGAAATCTCTTGCGGAGTATCAATCGGCATTCAGGATTCGGTCGAACAATTGCTCGACAAGATTCAGATTGAACTGGCTGCTGGCTACCGCCGCATCAAGGTGAAGGTCAAGCCGGGCTGGGATGTGAACGTGCTCGAAAAGATCCGCTCGCGCTGGGCCGATATCACGCTAAGCTGCGACGCCAACTCTGCCTACACCCTCGATCAAGTCGAGCACCTGCGGACTTTCGATCAGTTCAACCTGCTGATGATCGAGCAGCCGCTGTGGGACGACGACATTTTCTACCACGCCCGCCTGCAAAAAGAGCTGCGCACCGCGATTTGCCTCGACGAGTCGATCGTTAGCGCCCGGACTGCGGCGATTGCAGTTGAGACCGGCGCATGCCGCATCATCAATATCAAAGTCGGACGCGTGGGCGGCTTTAGCGAAGCCAAGAAGATTCACGACATCTGCCATGCCCAGAAGATTCCAGTCTGGTGCGGCGGCATGCTCGAATCCGGCATTGGCCGCGCCCACAACATCGCTCTTTCGGCGCTGGAGAATTTCAGCCTGCCCGGGGATGTTTCTGCTTCCAAGCGCTACTGGAAGGAAGACATTATTGAACCCGAAGTGGAAGTTTCACCGCAGGGAATGATTGCGATCAGCGACCAGACGGGGACAGGCTATCGAATTAGAGAAGGTCTCATCGAGAAGTTGACGGTACGCAAAGAAACGATTCGTGCGGGGACCTGACGCTGGAACCCATCTCACGCGTGGTAGTTGGTCTGATCGCCCGTTCTCGACGATTGGGCAGCTTTGACGACTAGTTAGGGCGATAATCAAGCTATGCGCGGAAAGCGAGTGAAGGTGTCGCTGATCGTTGCAGCCGCAGCGGTAATTGCCATTAGCCTGTGGTTCGTGCGACACGTTCGAGATCGCCAGGCGGCAGCGGAGCGCGAAGGGGGCTATCACAGCGTGTTAGCTCAATATACGGTCGAATTGAAACCCGGAATGACTCGTGAGCAAGTCGAGCGACATCTTCGAGCTAACGGGAAAGGGTTCAAGCAGATGTGCTGTGTCGCGAATTTCAAAGGCGAATATGAGAGCCTTGATCGGGCGGGATATGACGATCTCGTCAAAATCGCCGAGGAGAGCGCCCCGTTTGTCTGCGGCGAAAACAACGTGTACATCGCCTTTGAGTTCAATCCCAAATCACCAGGCGAGCTATCGCAGACGAACGGTTCGGATACCGTGAAGAGGATTTCGGTTTTCCATCAACTCGGAGGCTGCATGTGATAACCGTCGATGAATCGCCTTACCCTTGTTGACCGCATCGATTCCTAGTGCGACTTCGGGCTCGTCGTCTCTGCTCCTGGCTTGTGATTCTCCGCCAGCTTCGCCTCTTCCGCCTTCAGCATCTCCACTCCCTGGGCAAACGTAGTGTCGCCGGGCACGCGCCGGAACTCGCTGAGCACCTCCTCGGACTTGATCGAGATGCCCTTGAAAAACAGAATCTTGCCGGTGAAGGTCAGCGACATCCGCGAGGTGTCCCATGAGCCATCCCCAACGTCGCGCTGCTCGACCAGAAAGTGTCCGCCTTTGTCGAGGTGCCCCAGAATTCCCCAACCGAAGCCAACCTCTTTGAATAAAGTGCCGTCGATTCGGGCGATCCTCCGTGCGGCGGGATCGATCAGCACAAATCCCTGCATGCCGTCGAGTACCTCTTCCACGCGAGAAGGCGGATGGTAAGCCGGATTGGGCCGGAATTTCAAACGCACCAGCAGATTTCCCTCTTTGCCCAGGTCTGCCGCGCCACGCTCCTCGCCGTCATAGTCGTAAAGAAAAGCGTCGGGCAAGGCCTTCACGATGCGCAGCGTGCGCTCGGCGGTCTGTTGCTCCTGTGAATGTTTGCGGCTAAGCTGCTCCGGATCGCTCGCCAGGCCCGCCAGGTGGTTTTCCTCGCCCTGCACTTGTTCTGGCGTCAGCGGTTGGTCGTTATAGGCAATCGTCATGCCAGCCATCGCGCTCCGCGTCTCCACATAGAGCCGGGTCTGCGAACCCTGCGGAGTCTGCTTGCGCGAGCGGAACATGTGCTTAATCGAATCGTCGTTGGCGGCTGCCACTTCATTCGCAACCGCGGCCCGCACCAGTTCGATCGGAGAAGCTGAATCCAAAGTCGAGGCCGCCCCAATCCCCGAGAGCAAGACTCCGAGCAAAACCGCGGTGGCGGCACCGGTCCGCCCCGCCCATTTCATCCTGTCCAACACACCTCCAGTGTAACAATTAGGCTTCGCGCGTTCTCTACAGTCAACCGAGTAGACACAATAGGAACGGACATGGCTTGCCGCGTACTCCTTGCCTTGCGTATAGTCGTTGCAGTGAGCGGTCTTCCGTCTTAGCCTCTAGGATTCTGATCTGGGAGCGAGCGTCACGGATTCCCGTTTCACCAGGAGAGCTCCTATGAGCGCACCCGCCAGCGGATTGGCACAAATCGGCAAGTCGGTCTTTATCAAGGGCGAACTTTCCGGCAGCGAAGATTTATATCTGGATGGCCAGGTCGAAGGCAGCATAGCCCTCAAGGGCAACAGCCTCACGGTTGGCCCCAATGGCCAAGTCAAAGCCAGCGTCGAAGCCAAGGGCGTAGTGGTGCAAGGTAAACTCGAAGGCAACATTCAGGCCAGTGACCGCGTCGAATTGCGTAAGTCCGCAATCGTTACCGGAGACATCACCACCCAGCGCATTTCGATTGAAGAGGGCGCCTATCTGAAGGGCAAAGTTGATATTCACAAGACCGAGAAGTAAGTTGTTGCCGCTCCGCTGTTTTACGGATCTGTGGAGGACAGGAGTGACGAAGTCAGGATGTCGTCAGTTTCGCAGAATTTCATGAAACTTTTTCGCGGTTCATCCGGACCGGAGACCATTCCGGCGCAGGGCTCGCAGAAGTTGACCCGCCGCTCCAGCGGCCTGGGCGAATTGTCTCGCCTCTGGGAGGCCGCCGAAGACCTTTGCATTCTCGACCTGGGATCGACGTCGCCGGCCAACATCCGCCACTTTACGGAATCCGGCCACAAAATCTACAGCGAAGATCTGCTCACCGCGTCGACAGATCCCGAACTTCTTACCAAAGACGAGCAGGGCAGTATCGTTCTCGACAGCCGCAAGTTTCTCGCGGATAACCTGGTCTATCCTGCCGCCCGCTTCGACGTCGTCCTATGCTGGAATCTGCCCGACTACCTTGATGAGAGTTTGGTGAAGCCGGTGGTGGGGCGTCTGTGGTCAGTCCTGAAACCAGGGGGCATGCTGCTGGCGTTCTTCCACACCCGCGACGCCGGTCCGGACTCGCCTTGTCACCGCTTCCACATCGTGGGCAGCGACACCCTTGAGATGCAGAAAATCGTGCTGCGCCGGGAAGCTCGTCGCGGTCCCACCGGAGCCGTCCACACCGCCATTTCGGACGGTTTCCAATTACAGCGCGTGTTCAATAACCGCCATATCGAGAACCTCTTTCACGATTTCGCTTCTATCAAATTTTTTCTCGCCCGGGACAATATCCGCGAAGTGCTGGTGGTCCGCTAGGCAGGTCGCGTCTTCTGGATGGGATTCTTCCAAACAATCACTCCCATGCGGTAAAGATAATTGCGGGAGATCTCGACCGGTGGCCCACTTCCAGATAAAGCAGAGGCCAGCAAGCCCCGAATTTCGTGCGGAACGTATGCGCGGCGTACTGAAGTCAGCCCATCCAGCCAGGCCACACGGCTGCGCATCAAAGGAAACCCTGCGTAAGCCAGCGCCAAGTGCAGGGGATGCCGAATGAGGTCGTTGATCAGCAGAGCACACCGGCTCACCCGCAAACCTTCGCGCATAAATTGGGTCAGCTGCTGCTCGTTGAGATGATGAGCAAAAAGGTTGCAACTCACTAGATCGAAGGCGCTATCGTCGAAAGGCAGAGCGAGGGCATCGGCCACAACGCCGTGATTCCCCTTGGCGCGATTCGCTGCGGCATGAATCTTGCCGGGAAGATGAGACCGTGCTCGATCCAGCAACGTCACATCCAACGTGATCCCACGTCGCGCCAGCTTTTGCCGAACCACCTCCGGAACTTCTCCTGATCCAGCTGCCACTTCCAGCAGCGAGAAGTGTCTCGTCCCGGAAACCTGAGCCGCGCGTTCCACCATCTTCTGCGTGGTCGCGACGCCGCCGAACCAGCGGTTCACTCGTCCGAGATCCCGCAGTGTAGCCTCCACATCGGCGGGAGAGCAGGCGTCAGAATCGAGAATCTCAGGCACGTCGACTCGTTGCATGGCAAGCAGATCACGCACGCGCTAGTTCGCCTTCGCTGTCGGCCGCGCCGGGCTGCCGTCGGCTTTCACGTAGTGCGCATACCAACTGAGATTGCGTTCGAGCCGGTCTTTGATATGCGAAGGCGTTTTGAAGCTGTGATACTCGCCGGGATACACCACCAATTCGGTTTCGCGGCCCAGGCTCTTCATCGCCTCGTACATCTGCTCGCTACCCACGATGGGCACATTCCAGTCGATCTCTCCACCCATGAACATCGTGGGCGTGGTAATGTTTGCGACCCTGTAGAACGGAGAGATTTTGTCCCACACCGCGCGGTTCTCCCACGGATGCCCAAGTTCCACATCGTAGTCGAGAATGTACTGGTCATGACCGTAGAGCGCTGCGAAGAAAGCCGAGCTCGCGCCGGAAATCGCCGCCTTGAAGCGCGTGGTCTGCGCAATGATGAAGTCCGTCGAGATGCCGCCGTAGGACCATCCTCCCACGCCCATCTTGTCGGGGTCCGCCAACCCCCGCGCGATCGCGTAATCCACCATGGCCATGTCGTCCTGATAATCCTTGTTCCCCCAATCGGCGAAGATGGCTTTGCAGAAATCCTGTCCGTAGCCTGACGATCCCCGTGGATTCGGCTCCAACACCACATATCCGTTGGCCGCTAAGAGCTGCCAGAAATGGTAGAACTCGCCGTAATAAGCGCCCACCGGCCCGCCGTGCGGTATCAGAAGCGTCGGATACTTCTTCCCCGCCACGTAATCCAGCGGCTTGTAGAGATAGCCCGCAACCATGGTGCCGTCCTTGCTCTTGAACTTGACGTACTCCGGGGTGACGACCTTGATCTTTGCCATGAACGCATCGTTCACGTGTGTAACCCGCGTCAATGCGCCGCCGGAGGTGTTCGTGGTGAAGATTTCCGCTGGCCGGTCCATGTTCATGATCTGCGCCGCAAGGTCTCCCGATTTTGCAAGAGTGTAGCTCGCGACCACCACATGCCCGGAGATGGCTCGCGTCACTTCTCCGCCGGTTGCCGGGATGCGGAAAAGGTTCTGTGTTCCGTCATCATCGGCTATGAAGTATATGAACTGGCCGTCAGGCGAGAAATGCGGCGAACGCGACATGCGATCGAAGGCTAGCGTGAGCACCTTGGCTTCGCCTCCGGCAGCCGGAGAAACAGCAATGTGATGGGTGGCATAGATAAGCAGCTTCGGATCAAGCTGCGTGACGTAGGTAATCCACTTGCCATCCGGCGACCATGCCGGTGAGGCGTCCGCCCCCGGGTTCGTCGTTACTTGCGTCAGGTGCGTGCCCTTGTCGGAGTTGTCGGCGGCCACCACCCAGATGTTCGTGTCGTAGGTTCGATCGGGGTCCGGAGTCGAGCGGTTGCTGCGAAATGCCAGCAGCTTGCCGTCAGGAGACCACGCCGGCTCGTCGTCGTCAAAGTCGCCGGATGTAATCTGCACGACCGCCTTGGTGTCGACATCGAACACATATAAATGCGTACGACGCCGGTCGAGATATCCCACGGTGTCAGTCTTGAAGCGATAGCGGTCGATCACGAATGGAGGCGGAGTTTTCGGCTTCTTCGCAGTTGCGTCTTTGCCTTTATCCTTATCGTTGTTCCCGGGCTTATCTTTTTCTCTGGCTTTGGCTTCGTCCAACTCTTCCGGGGAGGGATCTTGCAGGATGAGGACCAGCCGCTTGCTATCAGGGGACCAGGCAAAGTCATCCACATCCTGAATCGCCTCCGTCAGTTGCTGCGCCTCGCCGCCCATGCGGTTGAGCAGCCATACCTGGCTTTTACCTTCGTTGCGCTTGGAGAGAAATGTCAGAAATTTTCCGTCCGGGCTCCAGCGTGGATGCGAGGAGGAGACTTTCTCTGCGGTCATAACAATGGCATCGCCGCCGCCCGTCGGCGTCATCCAGATGCGCGTCTCCGCCTTGTCCTCCTTCAACGACGAAGTCGAGACGGTGTACGCGACCCACTTGCCATCCTCTGCGATCTGGGGATCGCCGACTCCGCGGATTTCAAAGGCATCGTCGACCGTGATGGCCCGCGGCGCAGGCGGTGTAGACGGAGCAGACTGGCCGGCCGCGAATGGCGCCAGAGAATAAGAAGCACAGGCCAATGCACACAAAGGCAAAGCAAGTGCGCGGAATCCCTTCATTGACTATTTCCCCATGCAGGATTTGTTCGATGCGGCTGTGGAGCGGCCTAAGTCTAAACCTCGGCCAGCTCTTCTTCCAGCAACTGCTTGTTATACAGGTCGCTGTAGTAGCCGTTCAAGGCGAGCAGTTCGTCGTGCGTGCCCGATTCCACGACGCGTCCGTCGTGCAGGACGGCGATGCGATCGGCGTTGCGCACCGTGGAAACGCGGTGGGAGATGAAGATGGTGGTGCGGCCTTGCATTACTTCGCGCAGGTGATTCAGGATCTTGTCTTCGGTGTGAGTGTCGACGCTGGAGAGAGCGTCGTCGAGAATGAGAATGCGCGGGTTGCGAATCAAGGCGCGGGCAATCGCGGTGCGCTGCTTTTGTCCTCCCGAGAGCGTGATGCCGCGCTCGCCTACCATGGTCTGATATTGCTCGGGAAAGCTCTCGATATCCTGAGCAATGTTGGCAGCTTCAGCCGCTTCGTGAATCTGCTTATCCGTAGCCGACTCCACCCCCAGCGCAATGTTCTCCCGGATGCGGTCGCTGAATAAAAATGTTTCCTGAGGCACAAACCCAATATTCTTGCGCAGTGACGCGAGTGAGAAGTCTCGGATCGGCCGGCCATCCACCAGAACCATTCCCGGAGCCGCGTCGTAAATCCGCGGAATCAAATTGACCAGTGTCGTCTTCCCCGAGCCTGTAGGGCCCACGATCGCCATGCTGGTTCCCGCCGGGATTTTCAAGTTCAGGTCGCGCAGCACGGTTTTGCCGTCGTATGAAAAATTCAGACCGCGAAATTCGATTTCGCCTTCCACCTGCCGGTTTGCAGCCTCAGGCCCATCCTTGATCCCGGGTCGTTCGTGGAGAATTTCATTCAGGCGAACCACGGACGCCGTCCCGCGCTGAAAGATGTTGACCACCCAACCCAGCGCGATCACGGGAAAGGTCAACTGCATCATGTAGATGTTGAAGGCTGCGAAGCCGCCGATCTCCATGCGACCCGCCAACACCTCGCCTCCGCCGATCCACAAGACCAGCACGACCGCCAGTCCGAGCATCAGCTCCAGAGTGGGCCACAGCATACCCATGAGCCGGACCAGTTTCAGGCTGCGCGAAACGTATTCCTGATTGGCGCCTTCGAACAATGCGATTTCTGCTTCTTCCTGCACGTACGCGCGGACAACACGCGCTCCGGAGAAGTTTTCCTGAGCACGCGCCGAAATGTCGGAGAACATTGCCTGAATTCTCTCGAAGCGCTCATGGATTCGACGCCCGAAGTACTGAACTACCACGCTGACTAAGGGGAGCGGCAGGAACGCATAGAACGTGAGCTTGGGGCTGATGCGCCACATGAACGACAAGGCCGCCGCGGTGAATACCAGCGTATTCGCCGAGTACATGATGGCCGGACCCAGGAGCATGCGGACCGCGTTCAGATCGTTCGTCATCCGGGCCATAATGTCGCCGGTGCGCATGCGCTGGTAGTAAGAGTAGGAAAGCGTCTCCAGGTGGGCGAAAAGATCGTTGCGCAGATCGAACTCAATGTCGCGCGAAATGCCAATCACAATCCAGCGTGTGAGAAACAGGAAGAGGCCGCGGACGGCGGCGACCTCCAGCATTTGCCATGCAAAGTGCAGCAGCTTCGCGGAAGTGACGCCGGTGTTGAGATCATCCACTGCGTGGCGGATCACCTGCGGCAGCAGCACCCAGGCACCATTGTTCAGAAGAATGCAGAAAAAGCCCGCCACAAAGCCCCAGCGGTAGCGCTTGAGGTAGGGCAGGAGCGGACGCATGCTCTTGGGAATCATCCAGATCGTGTAGATGAAATTCTAGCAGGCTGGGGTGCAAGTTTTGGGACACAAGGACAGGGAAGTAAAAATGCCGGCCAGAGCGGCCAGGGTGTCGCTAATTCATTCTCAGCGTAAGGGGCGTTCCTTCTCGATGGTCGCGCGCTGTGCTCTCGGGAGAATATCCCGTCCGAAGGCGATCACGCTGACTGCCGCAAGCACCGTTCCCCAAGCGACGGAGAAGATCCATCCCGCGTAAACGATGAATGCCTGAGCTAGATCCATTGCCTCATCCTCCGCTGCAACCGGGGCGCGGGGTCAAGCCCAGAACCAACCCCGCGCTGCGGTGTGCGAAACTCTAGCCGGACGCTTACTCCTGCGGAGCAGGGGGAGCGTTCTGCATCCGTTGCTGCATGCGCGCTTCCCGATTGGCCTCGAACTCCTTCATCTTGGCCTGCTGGTCTGCGGTGAGCAACTGAAACAACTCGTTGTGAATGCGGGTTTCCTGCACCTTCAATTGCACCAGCGTCTGCGCCTGCTGCGCGACCAGCGTTTGCACCTTGGCTTCGTCATAAGTGCCTTCTTCATACTGTTTGAGCTGTTGCTGCATCTGGTGAAGCTGCTGCATTTGCGGCTTCATGGCGGCGTGTTCTTTCTGCAAGACCGCTTTCATCTGCGCGCGCTGCGCGTCGCTCAGATCCAGGTATCGGGCGAAGAATCCCATCATGGGGCTTCGCATGCCGAAGGCATGACCATGCACCGGCGCGGTTGCGTCCGCAGTTTGCGACTTTGCGATCGCAGCGCCAAGCATCACCGCCAGCACCGCTAGCGCCAACCGAAAACGAATCGATTTCATAAAGTCTCTCTCCTTGAAGATCGGTTCCATGCAAACGCTTTCTTCCGGGAACCTCGGAAATCTCTTGGCGTACATTCATAGGAACACGGTTCGCACCGAAAAGTGGTAAAAAGTGCGTCAATCCGAGTAAAGTTTTGTCAAAAGCGAACCCCCTTGGGTAACCATGGGTTAGTGCGTAAAGGTTTGACAATTCTTTACCGCTGGCGGCCTGCAGTCTGGTGCACAATGAAAGCTAAGATGGAACGAATTCTGATTATTGACGATGATGTCGAACTGTGTACCCTGGTGGGCGAATATCTGCAGGCCGAGGGATTTGTGGTGGAATCGGTGCACGACGGCGAGAACGGACTGCAGCGGGCCACTGCCGGCGGCTACCTGCTGGTAGTCCTGGATGTGATGTTGCCTGGCATCAATGGTTTCGAGGTGCTACGCCGGATTCGTGCCACTTCCCGCCTGCCGGTGCTTTTGCTGACCGCTCGCGGGGAAGATGTCGACCGCATCGTGGGCCTGGAGATAGGCGCCGACGACTACCTGCCGAAGCCTTTTAATCCGCGGGAACTGGTGGCGCGCATTCGAGCCATCCTGCGCCGCACTCGCAGCGACAAGTCGGCCCCGTCGGCACCAGAGATTGTTCGCGTGGGCGAGATTGAACTCGATCCTGCCACGCGCAGCGTGCGCCGTGACGGCCAGCCCGTCGACCTCACCTCGGTCGAATTCAATTTGTTGGAAGTGTTGCTGCGCGAGGCCGGACACGTGGTGCCGCGGGAGCGCTTGGTAAACGCCGTACTCAGCCGTAAGTTCTCGCCGTTTGACCGCAGCATCGACATGCATGTAAGTAAAGTCCGCAAGAAACTCGGAGACACCGACGCCGACGAGCACATCAAGACCATCCGCGGTGTAGGCTATATCTTTGCCCGTCCGCGGGAAAAGGCTGGCGAGAAGGTAAAAGCCACATCATGAAGAGCCTGTTCCTCAAGATTTTTCTTTCCTTCTGGATGGCGTTTGCTCTGTTCCTTGTGCTCGCGATCCTGGTCACGCTGGCGTTTCGGCCGCGAAGTTCAAGCTGGGAAGCTCTTCTCGCCACCGCGTTGAACGACTCAGTAAATGCCTATGAACAAGGCGGCAAGAGCGGACTGCGAGAGTACTTGGATAACCTGGAGAAGACGCAACACGTCCGCGTCTTTCTATTCGACGAAAATATGGAGGAGGTTTCTCACCGCGGTGCGCCTGAATGGGCGGTACGGGTCGCAACCGGAGGTCCGAGAGTACCGCACGAGGGATTTATTTTTCCCGCTCCTCCCCCAGTGTTACGCGATTCGCGGGCTTCCTCCGATGGATTGCACCGGTACACATTGGTTTTATCACCGCCGCCGGGCCCCCGCCTCTTCTTGGGGCCGCGCGGCCTGCCGATTCCCGGCCTGATCATCGCCGTAATCTCCTCCGGACTCGTCTGCTACCTGCTCGCGTGGTTCCTGACTATGCCCGTCGTTCGGCTGCGTGCCGCCACCCGCCAATTGGCGGCGGGAGATCTCACGGCTCGGGCTGGCGCGCCCAACGTCCGCAGACGCGATGAAGTAGCGGGATTGATGAGGGACTTCGATACGATGGCGGAACGGCTGGAAAACCTGGTAAAGGCGCAATCCCGCTTACTCAATGACATTTCGCACGAACTGCGCTCGCCGCTGGCCCGGCTGAATGTCGCCTTGGGCCTGGCTCGCCAACGCTCCAACCCGGAAAGCGCGGTCATGCTCGATCGCATCGAGCTCGAAGCCGGCCGCTTAAATGAACTCATTGGCCGCCTGCTCACGTTGGCGCGCCTGGAAGATGGCGAGCAGCACGTGCCCTCCACACCCGTTTTGCTGGACGAGGTGGTACTTAATGTGGCCGAAGATGCCGAGTTCGAAGCGCAGGCGCGGCATTGCCACGTGAACAGCGAGATTTCCGCGGGAAGCTGGGGAGTGCGTGGAGATGCGTCGCTGCTGCACAGTGCCATCGAAAACGTTGTGCGGAACGCTATCCGTTACACCCGCGAAGGCACCACGGTTGAGATCCATCTGGAGAGGACGAGAAGCGCCAGCGGCGAGGAAGCGGTAGTCCGAGTCACCGATTGCGGCTCCGGCGTTCCCGCCGATGCGCTGGAAAAACTGTTCCAGCCGTTTTACCGCCTGGACGATGCTCGCGGCCGGCAGACTGGCGGAGTTGGTCTGGGCCTGGCGATCACCGAACGCGCGGTGCGCTTTCACGGCGGACGCGTGACTGCTACGAACCGGGCCGAAGGCGGACTTATGGTCGAAATTCACCTGCCTCTAATGCCAGAGAGCCTAACCCCTGTGGCCAGTGATCAGTGGCCAGTGTCCAGTGAGATTCCACTGACCACCGATCACTGATTATTGATCACGATCACGGATCACTGCTTCCCAGGCAACTCGCGGCCCCATCTGCGGTTCCAATAGCTCCGGGCGGTTGCTCTTCCGGCGCATTCCTGATACATAAATGGATGGCAATTCACGCCCTCAAATAGTCTTCCCGCCGGTCTCTCGCGGCCGGAAACGGATAAGCACGCTCATAGGAGATAAACCGAAGAATGCGGACAAGGCTTACCTGGATTGTGGCGATTCTGACTCTGGTGTTACTCGGAGTCCTGATGGCATGCAGCACAAAGTACACATCTTCCTCCAATGGTTTGGTGGTTATGCCCAGCCAGGGTTCGCTGGTGATGCAGACCTTTTCCCTCGACATTAGCAACGGCCGAATGTCGCAGATTAATAACGTGGACGGTCCACCGACGCCAGGACTGCCGACGGCCGTCATTCTTGATCCGGCGGGTGCGTTTGCGTACGTGATCGTCACTCAGAATGCGGTGGTGCCCACCGGTGGAGTCACCGGGATTGCGACGTTTCCCATAGCTTCCGATGGCAAGCTGGGCACGGCTGCGACTTATCCGCTCAGCAACGCCCAGGTCCAGGTCCAGGTCCAGGTAAGCGGCGTTCCGACAATCGAGACTGAGTCGGTCCCCGTGACTCCGGTGGCTTTGACCATGGACTCCACGGGCAAGTTTCTGTTCGTGGCCAACAGTGCCACCTCTGACAGCTCTGGGAACTCGGTGCCGGGGTCGGTCTCGGTGTTTTCCATCGGCAGCAACGCCACCTTGGCGGAGGTCGCCGGTTCGCCCTTTGTGCTTCCGGTCGGGGGTGTCAACTTGCTCCCTTCGCTCCTCCAAAATCCATGCACCGTCCAGGTGGGATGCCCCAGTCCGCTGGCCCTTGCCGTGACCTCAACTGCTTTTCCCCCTCTGCATGCATATTGTTCTGCGTTTAACGCTCCGACCACGGAGAACCTTTATGTACCGGATTCCATCGGCGACACGCTGTTGAATTACTCGGTTTCGTCGAGCGGGACCCTAACCCTGGTTCCTACACAAACCAATCTCGGAGTTCCGACTGGCGCCGTACCCGACGGAGTGACCGTCGATCCGTGTAACCGGTTTGTTTACGTGTCGAACGGTGGGCCGGGCAATAATGCCAACACCGTCAGCGCTTTCACTATCTGTAGTACCCTTACGCAACCAAACTGCCCGAGCCCAGACTTCAGACTGCTGCAGGTCAATAACGGTGTACCGTTTCCTGTTTCCCCGGGCAATAGTCCCGGACCATTGGCGGTGGACGCTTACGGCAGTTTCTTGTATGTAGTGGATACCGCGTCGGGCCTCGTCTCACAGTTCAGGATAAGCCCAACTACGGGTTCCATAACAGCACTCACCCCGCCGTTCGTAGCTGCTAGCTTGGGAGCTAATTCGATTGCGATTCGCAGTGACGACAGTTGGGTGTTCGTGGCAGACTTGGGTCCTCCTGCGGTCATCTCGCAATATTCCATCAACCTGGCAACCGGAAATTTGGCCGGGCAATCGCCAGTTCAGACGTTTAATTATCCCTCGGGCGTGGCAGTGAAGTAGTTCGGCGCTATGTAATCTGAGCTATTGGCGGGATTGCCTTGCGGCTACGTCGGAATCTTCAGAATGAGATAGGCGCCTACCAAGGCGAAAATTAGGTCCGGGGACCAGGCGGCAAGCGCCGGGGGTAAAAGGCTGATGTCTCCCATCGCCTCGGACAAGCGCGACACGATGGTATAGACCACGGCGATTCCCACAGCCACAGCGACTCCTGTGATCGCTCCCTTCTTGGCAGTTGACAATGAAAACGGGACGGCGAGCCCGGCCATGATCAGTGTGATCAGCGGATAGGAGAGCTTTTGGTTTAGCTGTACCCTGAGCCGCACTACGTCGAATCCGCTCTGCTGCAAATCGCGGATGTAGCGGCGCAGTTCCTCGTAATTCATCTCGGAGTATTGCTTCACTTCCTTCTTAAAATAGGACGGGGCCTCGCTGAGCTCGGGGAAAGTGGAGACATCGAAAGTGCGATAGCCAGCGATGGCGGCGCTGCGTAATGACCGTTGCCAGCCTTGTTCGAATATCCAGCGGCCCATGCTGTCAGCCCAGTGGGCCCGCTCGGCATGGATGCGCTGCGTAATTGCGAAACTGGCAGTATCGATTTGAAAAATGGTGAGATTGGCGAACTGATCGCGGTCGGCGTCGAAGAACTGGTAGTAGTAGATGTCATTGTGCTGGCCGAAAATCCAGCGCCGGTCGGGACGCAGATAGGTCTGCGGCGGTTTGCCCTTGATCTGATTATGCAGTGCTTCCTGGCGCTTGTTGGTGTGGGGCAGGTAGAACTGGTCGGCAAAGAACAGTCCGGAGGAGAGCACCGCGGCCGCGGCCAGCACCGGCGTGACGATGCGGTAGACGCTGGTTCCCGTCGCTTTGATCGCCGTGATCTCATTGGACCGGTTCATCAATCCGAAGGTGATCAGCACCGCCAGCAGCATGATTAGGGGAGCAACGCTGTACAGCAAGTATGGAGAAACGTTGAGCAGGTACTCCGCCACGACAATCGCCGGCGTCTGATTGCGCAGAATGTCTCCTAACAGCTCGAAGAGCGTGAACACCAGCAATAGAACCAGGAACGTCGCCACGATCATTCCCAGGTAGAGAAAAAAATCGCGCAGTACGTAGTCATCGAGCAAGGTGGGGAAACTGGCACTGAAGACTCGGCGCCGCGTGGAGGCGCGTTCGAATGCGTTGCCGTCTCTGCGCCGGTGCCTGCGGTCGTGTGCAGGAGCGTTCGGAAGCTTGTCGCGTTTCCACGCCAGCCGGACGGCCGATAGCGACAAGGGTCGCCTCTCTGCTTGCCACAACAAGAACAAGGCCGCGGCAAAGAAGACAATGTTGGCCAGCCAGGCTCCGAAAGCGGGGCTCACTCTCCCCTGCTTGGCCAGTGAAACTCCGATCAGAGAAATAAAGTAGTAGACGAAGACCAGCACAATCGTCAGGACAAATCCGCCGGACTTGCCGCTCTTCTTCGAGGAAAGTCCCAACGGGATTCCCACCATGGCGAGCACCAGACAAGCCGTGGGCAGGGCGAACCGATTGTGAAATTCGATGTTATACAAGCGCGCTGATACAGGATCGAGGCTGGCTGCGCGATCATGCAATGCCCAGGTGCTGATGGCTTTGACTGGAGTCTGCTCGTCCGCCTTGTTCTCCGACGACGCCAACTCGATCGGGATATCGGTTTGCTGGAAAGTCGAGATCTGGTAATGGTCGGCTTGCGCCGGATCCGTTTCGTGAGTGGAACCTTCTTTCAAATGCAGATGCAGCCTGTCTTGTCCCTCGGGAACGAGGATGCCTTCGCGGGCCAGTGTAATGCGCGGATTGGAAGCGTCCGAGATGTCCGCAAGAAACACTCCATTCCAAACTGCGCCACCCTGAGCGCTGTGCACGTCCTGTACATAGAGGACGAGCTTCGGAAAGCCTTCATAAAACACTCGGGGCTGCACTTCATAGGAAGCCTGCGCGCCCTTGAGTTGATCCTCCAGTCGCCCCAGCGACGCCAGTGACCACGGCGCCAGATATAGGCCGTTTACCAGAGCCAGCATCCAGGCGCCCGCGACAAATATCGCGAGGACGCGCCCAAAGCTCCACACGCCCATGCCGCTGGCACGCATGGCCGTGATTTCGCTGTCGGCTGCGAGGCGGCTCAGGCCGATGAGAATCCCCACCAGTACGCTCATGGGGATTGTGTAGGTGAGCGCGAACGGTACTGTGTAAAAGAAAATCTCGGCCACGCTGGGCAGCGGCGCGCTGGCCCGAACAACCAGTTCGAGGATGCGTCCCAGATCGCGCGTGAACAGAACAAAGGTGAATATCGCCGCGCCGATCAGGGCGTGCGAGGTCACTTCACGGAGAATGTAGCGGGTAAGAATCCGCATGGGGACGCGCTTGCTGAGGGCAGGATAGCACGGGGTTCGCGACGCGCGAGTCTTTAGCCTGATTCCGCGCCTCGCCGCAGGATCGCATGGAGTTACGACTTATCCGGCTTTGAGAAACAACGCGCCCAAGGGCGGCAGCGTAAGCTTCAGCGAATGAGGACGTCCGTGGGCCGGCTCTTCCTCGGAACTCACTCCGCCCAGATTGCCCACGCCGGTGCCGCCATACTCCAAAGCGTCGCTGTTCAGCAATTCGCGCCAGTAGCCCGCTTCTGGCACGCCCACACGATAGCCAACCCGCGGGACTGGAGTAAAGTTGCAAACTATCAGGATGGTGTCTCGCGGCGATTCGCTCTTTCGGAGCAGCGAAATCGTGCTGGTCAGGTTGTCGTTGCAATCCACCCACTCAAAGCCCGCAGGATTCGTATCGAGAAGGTGCAGCGCGGGCTCGCTGCGGTAAACTCGGTTCAACTGCGCCACCCAGTTCTGCAAACCGCTGTGCGTTGCATATTGAAGCACGTGCCATTCCAGGCTGGTATCGTGCGCCCACTCGCGGACCTGGCCGAACTCGTCGCCCATGAAGAGCAACTTCTTGCCGGGCTGCGCGTACATGTAAGCGAACAATAGTCGCAGGTTGGCAAAGCGATCGCGTTCACTGCCGGGCATCTTGCCGATCAGAGATCCCTTGCCGTGCACGACTTCGTCGTGCGAAAGCGGCAGCACGAAATTCTCCTGAAACGAATACAGCATGCGAAAAGTGAGCTTGCTGTGATGATATTTTCGGTGAATGGGGTCCTGCTTGAAGTATTCGAGCGTGTCGTGCATCCACCCCATATCCCACTTCAGCCCGAAGCCCAAACCGCCGAGATACACCGGGCGCGAAACCATGGGCCAGGAGGTCGATTCCTCCGCAGTGGTCTGGATGTCAGGATGCTCTTTGTAAGCTTCCTGATTGAAGCGGCGGAGAAATTCGATAGCCTCAAGATTCTCGCGACCGCCGAACTTATTCGGAATCCATTCACCCTGCTTGCGCGAATAATCGAGGTAGAGCATGGAAGCGACCGCGTCCACGCGCAGGCCGTCGATGTGATACTTGTCGAGCCAGAACATCGCGCTCGACATCAGAAAGCTGCGAACCTCGGTGCGCCCGTAGTTGAAGATGTGCGTCTTCCAGTCGGGATGAAAACCCTGCCGCGAGTCGGCGTGCTCATACAAGTGAGTGCCGTCGAAATAGGCCAGGCCGTGGGCGTCGGAAGGGAAGTGCGAAGGCACCCAGTCGAGGATCACGGCGATGCCGCGCTGGTGGAGGTAGTCCACCAGATACATGAAATCCTGCGGCGTCCCGTAGCGCGAGGTTGGGGCGAAATAGCCGGTGGTCTGGTATCCCCAGGAACCGTAGAAGGGATGCTCCATCACCGGCAGGAATTCCACATGGGTGAAGCCCATGCGAGTGACATACTCCGCGAGGCGAGGCGCTGTCTCGCGATAAGTTAGAGGACGATTGTGCTCCTCGGGAACGCGCATCCACGAGCCGAGGTGAACTTCGTAAATGGATTGCGCCGCGCGCAGCGAGTTCCGGGCGCCACGCTTCTCCATCCACTCACGGTCGTTCCATTGGTAGTCGAGGTCCCACACCACGGAAGCGGTGCGGGGAGGCTTTTCGTGGAGCACGCCGAGCGGGTCGGCTTTGTCAACCTGATAGCCGTGGCGGCGCGACTCGATATGAAATTTGTAGAGCGCGCCTTTGGTCACGCCGGGGATGAAGCCCTCCCAGATGCCCGAGCCACCGCGCGGCGCGAGCAAGTTGGCTTGGGGATGCCAGTTGTTAAAGCTGCCGATCACCGAGACCTGGCGAGCATTCGGCGCCCACACGCTGAAGACCGCGCCATCGAGTTCATTGCGCCTAACCAGATGCGCCCCCATCGTCTCCTGCATGCGATAGTTGCTGCCCTCGTTGAACAGGTAAAGGTCTTGGTCCGAGAGTAGCGTCACGCGGTCAGAAGCGGCGGGGATGGAAGTTTGAGGCATTTCCCAAGTTCCCAGTGTACCGGAAGACCCACGAGCAGGCCGAATCTGCCATGCTAGACTTTCTCTTCCAGCCATGCCTGCCCTGCGTCTGATTTTTCTCTGGCACCAGCACCAGCCCTTCTACAAGGATTTGGTGACCGGTGAGTATCGCCTGCCTTGGGTGCGTCTGCACGCGCTCAAGGACTATTACGGAATGGTGAAGCTGCTGGACGAGTTCCCCAATGTCCACCAGAACTTCAATCTAGTGCCGTCGCTGATCACGCAAATTCAGGATTACGTTGCAGGGACGGCGCAGGATCCATTTCTGACAGTGGCCGCCAAGGCGGCCAAGGACCTGACGCAAAAGGAGCGGCAGTTCGCGCTGCAGTATCTTTTTCAGGCGAACCACGCCAATGTGATCGGGCGTTATCCGCGCTATCGGGAGCTGCTGGAGCGGTTCCGTGAGCATGGCTATGTACCGGCGAAGGCGGAAAAATACTTTGAAGTGCAGCATTTCACTGACCTGCAAGTGCTGTCACAGATCGCCTGGTTTGACGAGTTTTTTCTAGAAGACAAAGACATCGCGGATCTGATCAAGAAAGAGCGGAACTACTCACTTGAAGATCAGAGTTTTGTGATCAGGCGTGAGCGGGAACTGCTGGGCAAGGTTCTGCCAGCCTATGCCGATGCCGCGAAGAAAGGATCGATCGAGATTTCGGCGACGCCTTTCTACCATCCGATTCTCCCCCTAGTGTGCGACACCAATGCGGGAGCGATTTCCACTCCGGGCCTGCCCTTGCCACAAAACCGGTTTCGTCATCCCGAAGACGCGCGCGAGCAACTGGTGCGCGCGCTCGATCTTCACCAGCAGGTATTTGGCGTGCGCCCACAGGGCGTATGGCCGTCGGAAGGCAGCGTCTCGGAAGAAACTCTGGCGATTGCGCACAGTCTAGGCATCAAGTGGATGGCCACAGACGAAGGCGTGCTCGGCCGCAGCACCGGAGTCTTCTTCGCGCGCGACGGAAACGGTCGCCTGCCCGCGCATCTGGCGGAGCGACTTTATAACATCCACCGTTATGAGAATGGCCAGACTGCCATGCACATGGTCTTCCGCGACCACACGATTTCAGATCTGATCGGCTTCGTCTATTCGGGAATGGATCCCGGCGACGCTGCGCGGCATTTGCTGCACAACATCAAGGAAGCAGCTCAGCCAGTGCTCGCGCAAGGCCGTGATGCAGTGGTATCGGTGATTCTCGATGGCGAGAATGCGTGGGAATATTACCCGAAGTCCGGACGGGAGTTTCTGCGGCGCTTCTACGATGCCCTGCAACGCGAGGCAGGTCTGGAAGCAGTTACGGTCTCGGAGGCGATTGCCCGACAGCAGAACATCTCGCCGTTGAAGTCTCTGGTGCCAGGTTCGTGGATCAATGCAAACTTCAATGTCTGGATTGGCGCTCCCGAAGACAATCGCGCCTGGGATTATTTGCATCACGCACGCGAATTTTATGCGCAGAACTCGGCCCATGCCAGCGAGGCACAGCGCAAGCTGGCGTTCGAAGAAATCCTGATTGCCGAGGGCAGCGACTGGAACTGGTGGTATGGGCCCGAACACCACTCCGCCAACGACCGCGACTTTGACGAGCTTTACCGCAAACATCTCTCAAACGTTTATCAGGCGCTGGGAGCGACGCCGCCGGATTATCTCGCCCAGCCGATTACGGCAGGCGAGTTGCGGCCTACCTTCACGCCGCAAACACACTACATCCATCCCCGCGTCACAGGGGATATGATTCGTTACTTCGAATGGATGGGCGCAGCTATTTTCACCGCCGACCAGCGCGCCGGCGCGATGCATGGAAAGCAGTTTCTGCTGGATTCGGTTCATGCCGGGATCGATGGCACGTTTGTTTACGGGCGACTGGACTTCGCCGGAGCGGTGCCGGACATGGAGTTCGATCTGGTGGTGAACCTGGAATCGTGGGCGAATGGAGAACCGCGTCCGCGCCGGACGCTGCGGCTCGATGCCCAAGTACAGGACCGCAAGCTGACAGGATGGAAGGTTGAAGGATTGGAGGAATCGTCGTCACCCTCTTCGGGCATCGCGACAACTCAGGGTGAAGAGATCGCCAAGGCGGCTCTGATACGAAACTTCGAGTTTCGCTTGCCGCTGAACTGGCTGCTCGCGGTGCCCAGTTCGCCCGCAGTCACTCGGACGGCCGCCGATCCCCCGCCTGCTGCGGCTGCGATCGCGCCGACCAGCCTGCTGCGGCTGCGCTTCAGCCTCTGGCAGAATCGGCTGCCGGTGGACGCGTTGCCGGTGGAGGGTTGGATCGACCTGCAGTTGGTGAGCGAAGCGGAGTTGCATTCCGGAATATAGCTTCGTCACCTACTCCAAAGGAAAAACGCCGGAGGCATGCGCTTCCGGCGCGATTCGCAAAGTCAAGAAGGGTTTACTGTCCCGCGCTGGCCACTGCCGTGGTCATCGCCAACGGGCGGTTGAGTTCGAGCGTGAGTTGGGTGCCTGCCATCAGCGTGGCCGAGCGGTGCTTGCTGAGCCAGTGAACGCCGGTCGAGCCTGCGCCAACCGCTCCGCCGATGAGGATTCCAGGGGGACCGCCGATGAGCCCGCCAATCAGCATGCCGCCCGCAGTGCCGCCGCCAGTTTCTATCTGGTCGCGACGGTCGTGGCCGGATCCCTTAAATTCGCCTTCCTGGTTCACATCGGTGTCGCGTCCGGCATTGGTGTCAACCAGCGTGGCATCGAGAAAGAAGCGTTCGCCGGTCGGGAGGATCAGGGCTTCGGGCAGAATTCCGATGGTCGGCTTACCCGAGATGCGGCGCGGTTCGGACACCTTAGTGACGCGGCCTTCTATCATGGCTCCGGCCGGAATCAGAGTCTTGCCACTGAGCACCACAGGTTGCGTCAAACGTGCCCGGAAGGGGTCGCCAGCCTTGTTGCTGAAGGTCGCGAGTGTTGTCTCCAGCCTGACCATCAGGGCAGTGCCGGCGGGTACGGGCGAACCACCCTGTGCCGCCGCGATTGTAGTTACGTAAGAGCACCCCAGCAGCAACATGCAGGTCAGAACTGTCCACTTCTTCATAACTTCCTCCTCAGGTCTTCGAACCCTTAAATCTCTCGATTGTTGCTCTGACTCTAGACCAGGAAGATAGCTGGGACAATATGCGGCCCCACACGGTGAACCAGAGAAGATAAGGGTCGGGTAGGATCTGGTTCCCGCTGAGGCGATGGCATTAGTTGCGGCTCGTGGACGCTGAGATGCCAACTCAATCAGTCGGCGCCGGCGGCGGATCCTGTGGCCTTGCCGGTGCTAGCTTGCTCGATGACGGCTCCCAGGCGAGAGGCTAGTGTTTCGAGCACCCTGAGGTCGTCTCTGGTGAAGGCGTCCTGACGGGCGCGGTAGAGGGCCAGCACGGCGGCTACCCCGGCGCTGCCTTCGAGCGGCACGGCCAGTGCAGAACGTAGCGTGCTGTATTGCGTGGGGTTGTTGAGATATCCAGGTTCCACCGATGGATTGCCGTTCAAGATCGGCTTGTGATTTTGGGCTACCCAGCCCGACAAACCTTCGCCAAGCGGAATCCTCAAAGAAGAAAACAGGCGGAAGTTCTCGCCACTGACAAACTCCGCAGTCAGAAGGTTATTCTTGCGAAGGTAAACCGCCATGGAATCGTGCGGCACCAAACGCTTCAGCCGGGCCGAAAGCAGAGAAAGGGTGTCATCGAGACTGAGCGAAGCGGCGGCCCCGCGGCCGAATTCAATAAGATTCTGAGCCTCCAGGCGGGCAGCGGCGAGACGCTCCGTGGTGCCCGCGGTCGGCGATGCAGCTTGAGGTGCTTCGGTGGAATCGGCAAAGCCCGCGGCAGGAGCCAAGCCACGCTCGACCTTGATGTCGGTGGAAAGTTTCGGCGGCACCTGCAAGGGCTGCAAGCGCGCGAGTTTTTCCCACTCGACGTAGCGACGCTGCAGGATGGTGACAACTCGAGGATCGAAAGCGACGCCGGCTTCGGAAGCGACCTTGGCCATCGCTTCGTCAAGCGGCAACGCTTTGCGGTACTGGCGGTCAGAAGCCAGCGCGTCCAGGCAGTCGACGGCGGAGAGGATGCGGGCTCCGATCGGAATCGCTTCCCCGGCCAGGCCGTTCGGGTAGCCGCTGCCGTCCCATTTCTCGTGGTGGGCGCGCACGATGGGCACAACGGGATACGGGAAGTCGACTTGTTCGAGAATCTCCGCTCCCACCGTAGGATGGATCTTCATCTTATCGAACTCTTCGGGCGTGAGCTTGCCGGGCTTGGAGATGATGTGTTCGGGAACGGCAAGCTTCCCGATGTCGTGCAGAACGGAAGCGGCCCGCAAGGCCTCGGTTTCGTCTTCGGTCAAACCTAGCTCTTGCGCGAGTTCCATCGCATAGATGCGGACCCGCTGCAGGTGTTCCCCCGTGGTTTGATCCTTGGCCTCGATGGCCAGTGCAAGAGCTTCGATGGTTCGTAAATGAAGGTTGGAAACCTTTTCTGCGTGCTGCTTTTCCGCGTCCAGTTTTGCAAGATAAAGACGATACGAACGGTACAACAGGTAGATCGGCGGCAAGACCAGCAACGAAGCTTGCCATCCGATGTGCTGGTTCAGGAAACTGATTAAGCCGGCGATGGCCGCTCCGACGAGATAGTAGGGAAACAACCAGAGATAGCTTTCCCTCCAGACCTTCGCGACTGGTTTGGTTTCGGTGAGGCCGATGATGGTTGACATCGCCGCGGTGCCGAAGACGAAGATCGTGATCGCGGCCACCAGCAAGGCGAACGGTCCGGGACCGTGAAGAACATGGATGGAAATCAGTTGGTATGCGCTGTATGCAGCCGCGCTGCAAACCGTAACATGCGATAAATTGAACAGCAGTTGCACGGGCTTCGATTTCCGCGCCGGGCGCCAGTAGAACTGCGCCAGAGTGCTCACCAGGCCAATCAGCAACGTCTCCGGCAAACTCATTTCCAGTATGCCGATCAGGGTGAACAGGAAATTCATCGAAAGCGTGCCTTCGATGCCGGGCAGGGTTACTTTGAAAGACGAAGCGACGAGCGCGGCAGCCAGGTAGCAGACGAACTTAACCGGATCCGTAGACTTCCAGTGAAGCAACGCCAGGGCGAAGCAGACCAAAGCCGCGAGCGCCATTGCGGCGATAAAAGCGCGTGCGCCAATTTGACGTGCCCATGACATTGGGGAGTCCCCCTAGATTCTTGCTGAAGCGTGGGGCAATGTCCGCCCAAAACTGGTTCCACTGGTTACGACAGTGTTCTTCAATTCAGTCAACGAGTTGCATCGTGTTGATCACCCTGACGGGCCTGCTTTCGAGCAAGAGAGCGCTGCGGGGCGTGCCAACCCCCTGTGGCTCGATGGGACAACTTGTCCACCGCCCACCGCCCCAGGACAAGCTGTCCCACAGACTCTTAACTTAGGGTTGCTAACTCGCTGATTCAAAAGGGTGATCCGCGTTTGGCTTTGGCCCTCCGGCTGCACTTCTATTCGCGGAATTAGCTCCATCGCAGGGCGGCTTTGTCGCTGCCGTTGAGGGGATTATGAAAAGACTTCTAGTCATTCTGTTGCTCGCCGCTGGAACGCTGGCCTATGCCGACAACTCCAAAATATCCCCCGAGTTGCAAGGCAATACTTCGACCAAGCAGGTACAAGTGATCGTGCAGTATGCGCCCGGAACGCAGGTGAACTGCAGCGGACTGTTCGGCCTTGTCGATTGCCTGCTAAACGATGTTGTCAAGCTTGGGGGCACGATTCTGGGACAGTTGCCGCTGATCAATGGGGTGGTTGCGCTGCTCGATGGCAACGGCATCCAGAATCTCTCGAACCAGTCAAACGTCGTGTACATCAGTTCCGATCGTCCTTTGGCGCCGTCGCTTAGCAATGCCGCCGTTGCCGTAAACGCTCCCTTCGCGTGGCAGTCGAACTATACCGGCGCTGGTGTTGGTGTCGCGCTGATCGATAGCGGCGTGAGCAGTCATCCTGATCTGAATACCGGCATTCTTCCTTTCTCGCGAGTCGTGTATCAACAGTCTTTCGTGCCCGGAAATTCGAGCTCCACTGACCAATACGGCCATGGCACTCACGTCGCAGGGCTGATCGCTGGAGATGGTCTCAGTTCCACCGGTCCCTTCTACAGCAAGACATTCAAAGGAATTGCCCCGGGCGCAAGCATTGTGAACCTGCGGGTGCTCGATCAGAATGGCGCAGGCACCGATAGCGAAGTGATCGCCGCCATCAACGAAGCGATCTCTCTCAAGTCTCGCTACAACATCCGTGTGATTAACCTTTCGCTTGGCCGCGCAGTATACGAAAGTTACAAACTGGATCCTCTGTGCCAGGCGGTCGAACAGGCCTGGAAAAATGGAATCGTGGTGGTCGTGGCTGCGGGCAACAACGGCCGATACGAGCCCACCGATGGTTATGCCACTGTTACTTCGCCCGGCAACGATCCGTATGTCATCACCGTAGGCGCAATGAAGCCCATGGGCACGCCCGCGCGAGTCGACGATCTTATCGCCAGTTACAGCTCGAAAGGGCCGACCGTAGTGGATGCCGTGGTAAAGCCCGACATCGTTGCCCCCGGCAACCTTCTGACCTCGCTGGAGGCGCCGAATTCAACTCTCTACAACGAACTTCCCGGCAACCACGTTCCTGACAGCTACTATGTGAAAGGCGGAAGCAGCGTATCGTCTTCCACCTACTTCACCCTGAGCGGAACCAGTATGGCTACCGGAATCGTCAGCGGAGTTGTTGCTGATCTATTGCAAAAGAGTCCGAAGCTCACTCCCGATCAAGTGAAGGCCCGGCTGATGCTGACGGCGTACAAGACGTTTCCTGAATTCAGCAGCACGACCGATCCTACTTCGGGAATTACCTACACGGACCAATATGACGTCTTCACCATCGGCGCCGGCTACGTGGATGTCGAGGCCGCACTGAACAGCACCGCGGTGGCAAAAGGGACAGCGATGTCTCCGATCGCCACGTTTAATTCGACCACGGATCAGGTGACCATGACCGCCGATCCCTCGGCGGTTTGGAATACGTCATCCGCGTGGTCTGACGCAGCGGTGTGGGGCGCTTCGCAGTTCGTCACCGGCACGTCAGGAGCATCGGGCAACACCACGACAGTAAGCAGCAACACAACCTCAGGCAGCAACGTGCTCTGGGGCAGCAATGTCCTGTGGGGCTCTGACGCAGTGTGGGGCAGCAATGTGTTGTGGGGTTCGAACGTGTTATGGGGATCGAATGTGCTTTGGGGCAGCAACGTTCTATGGGGCAGTAACGTCCTGTGGGGTAGCAACGTCTCGGGTGGGGAGAACTAGCCCGCCACGGAACTAGAGTTCAAGGGGGCCGGATTCTCGCAGAGCGAACCGGCTCCCCATCCACCCAAGTACTGCGTCAACTGGTCGCCCACCTTATTCATACCAAACCCTAGTGTCCAGCTGAGCTGAGACACCATCCTGTGAACTACATCGCATTGCCGTAATCTTCCATCCGCTATAATCAAGGGCTTCGGAATCGACACATGGGCAAGGAATATAGAGGCGTCGGCTCTCTGACTGGCCGGCGTCTGAGTTTCCACTCAGACCTTCCCAGTAACGCCGTGCGAGTGGACGACGATTCCCGGCCAACGGACTCAGACAAGGACGGTAAGACCTGCATGACAAATATTGGAGCCATCATCGGGCGCGAGGTGCTGGATTCGCGCGGCAATCCTACAGTAGAAGCGGAAGTGCAACTGGTTGGCGGAGTGATCGGCCGCGCCATTGTGCCCAGCGGAGCGTCGACTGGGGAGCACGAGGCCGTCGAACTGCGCGACGGCGACAATGCACGTTTTCTGGGCAAAGGCGTGTTGAAGGCGGTGGAGAACGTGAATGGCGAGATTGCGGACGCCCTGGCGAATCTGGATGCCGCCGATCAGCGCGCGCTCGATCAGAAGATGATTGAGCTCGACGGCACGGAAAATAAAAGCAGGCTGGGCGCGAACGCGATTCTGGCAGTCTCAATGGCGGCGTCGCGCGCGGCCGCAGCTGAATACGGCCTGCCGCTCTATCGTTATCTCGGTGGCGCCGGCGCGAATACTTTGCCCACGCCCATGATGAACATCCTTAACGGCGGCGCGCATGCTGACAACAATGTGGACTTCCAGGAATTCATGGTGATGCCCGTGGGCGCGCCTTCGTTTTCCGAGGCGTTGCGCTGGGGCGTGGAAGTTTTCCATACGCTCAAGGGAGTGCTGAAGAAGCGCGGCTACAACACGGCAGTCGGCGATGAAGGCGGCTTCGCGCCTTCCGTGAAATCGAACGTCGAAGCCATTGATGTGGTGCTGGAGGCGATTCAGCAGGCCGGATACAAGCCAGGAGAAGAAATCGCGATTGCTCTCGATCCCGCAGCCAGCGAGTTCTATCAGGACGGCAAGTACGTCTTCAAGAAGTCGGATAAGTCCGCAAAAACTTCCGACGACATGGTGAGGTTCTGGGCGAAGTGGGTGAAGGATTATCCCATCGTTTCGCTGGAGGATGGTTTATCCGAAGACGACTGGGACGGCTGGCAGACCCTGACCAAAGAACTGGGCGGCAAGATTCAGTTGGTGGGCGATGACTTGTTTGTCACCAACGTTCAATTTCTCCAGGAGGGAATCGACAAAGGTGTCGCCAATTCGATTCTGATCAAAGTCAACCAGATCGGCACCGTCAGCGAAACCCTCGACGCCATCGACCTGGCACGGCGTAACGGATACACGTCCGTAATCTCGCATCGCTCCGGCGAGACTGAAGACACATTTATCGCCGACTTGGCTGTGGCCACGGGCGCAGGGCAAATTAAGACCGGATCGGCGTCGCGCACCGATCGCATCGCCAAATACAACCAATTGCTGCGGATTGAGGAAGAGTTAGGGTCGTCGGCGCGGTTTCTTGGGCTGAAGGCGCTGAATTACAAAGGGTGAAGGCAGATATCCTGAAGGCGTGGAGTGTTTATGCGATTTAAGTCGTTGCTGTGTGCGAGTTTTATCGTTCTTGCCCTGTCCGCCGGGGCACAGTCCGCCGGCGCGCAGACTACGGTGTCCATCGCTCCGGATGCGGCGTCCAAGGAAGACGTCAAGAAACTCTTTGACGTCATGGCCAGCCGCGAGCAGATGGCCCAGATGATGAAACAGGTGTTCACGCAGATGCGCAGTCTGAATCGCGAGGAAATTAAGAAGCGGCATCCGGACATTACCGAGGGGGACCTCGCACGCATGGACCGCGAATCTGAGGATCTCCTCAAGAACTTTCCTCTGGACGATATGCTGAGCGACATGATCCCCATCTACCAGCGGCACTTCACAAAGGCTGAGGTCGATGCATTGACGGTTTTCTACTCTTCGCCGCCTGGGCAGAAGTATCTCCACGAGATACCCGGCGTGACTGCGGAAACCATGCGGGTAGTATATCCGCGACTGGAGAAGGAGATCGACACCGTGCTTAAGCGGGCGGAAGAGAAGAGGGATTCACCCAAGTAAGGAGTCGCACTCGAGACCGCGCCGCCACAGTATTCTGTGACGTCTAACCTTGCCTTCCACAGGGCCAACAGTCCATCAAGGCAAGCGGAGGTATGTGGCGGACGCAATCGGAGTAAGCCTAAGTCCCTTGCTTCCGAGATTTTGCCCGCAACCCATTGATTCCAAGAGATTATTTCGCGTTTTAACGCCAACATGATGATTCTAATAGATCGGGGGGAGGGTGCCGCGCACCTACGGAAAAAAGTAAGTTAGCCCCTGTCAGGAAACCCCAATAGTTGACTTAGTCCATGACTTAGTTCAAAATGAGTCTATGGAAGTCAACATCCACGAAGCCAAAACCCACTTGTCTCGCCTGCTCGAGCGAGTAGCTCTGGGTGAAGAGATCATCATCGCCAAGGCGGGGACTCCGGTCGCTAAGCTGGTGCCTCTCAACGGGAAAAAACGAGACTTCAGATTTGGTTCGGCCAAAGGCGAATTTGTGGTGCCAGAAGACTTCAACGAACCTGATCCGGAGCTCGAAGACCTATTCTATAAGCCCCTCCCCGAATGAAGGTTCTTCTCGATACGAATACCTTTCTTTGGGGTTTGAGCGCCCCGGAGAAGCTCTCACTTGCGGCACGGAACGCGGTTGCATCGTCTGAGAGGTTCCTGAGTGTGGCAAGCATTTGGGAGGTTCTGATCAAAGTAACCATCGGAAAGCTCCCTTTACCGGTTCCCGCAGGTAATTATCTGACTGCGAAAATGAGCGCCAATGGCGTTAGGGTACTTTCCATTAAGCTCGAACATGTACTCCAAATTGAGAAATTGCAGCTCCATCACCGCGATCCCTTCGATCGTATTCTCATCGGACAGAGTTTGCAGGAAGGCTGGCCCATTATCACCTCGGACCCAGTGTTCAAAAGGTATCCAATCCGGGTAATCTGGTAGTTCAATCTGCGTTTATGAATCTCAGGCTGACCGCTCGATGCTCACTGCTGCGAGCGAAGACCTAAGCCCCAGGAGTTCAAAGCTTGCCTCGTCCCAAACCACTCGTTCTCATCATCCTCGACGGCTGGGGATACCGCGCCGAAACCAAAGCTAACGCTATCGCGTTGGCGCGCAAGCCTACGTACGACCGCATGCTGCGCGAATATCCCAACACGCTGATTCATACTAGTGGACCTTTTGTCGGGCTGCCCGAGGGGCAGATGGGCAACAGCGAAGTGGGACATCTCAATATCGGCGCGGGCCGCATCGTTCACATGGACATTACTCGCATCGACCTGATGATCCAGAACGGCGAATTCTTTCGGCATCCGGTGCTGCTCGCAGCGATGAAGCATGCCCGAGTCGGCGAACGGAGACTGCATCTATTCGGACTAGTCTCCGACGGTGGTGTGCACTCGCAGCAGGCTCATCTCTACGCGCTGCTGAAGATGGCGAAGCAGAACAGCGTGGACCGCGTCTTCGTGCACGCCTTCATGGATGGCCGCGACACGCTGCCCACCAACGGCGCCGCCTATCTCGAGCAGTTGCAGCAGAAGATGCGCGAATATAACTCCGGGAAAATTGCCACGGTAAACGGCCGCTACTACGCGATGGATCGCGACCGGCGCTGGGAGCGCATCGCCAAGGCTTACAACGCGATGGTCTTTGCCGACGCCGAAGGCGGCAAGAACGCCGACCCAGTGCAAGGCATGAAAGATTCCTATAACAAAGGCATCACCGATGAGTTTGTCATTCCGTTTGTATGTACCGATAAGAGCGGACAGCCCCTTGCCACCATTCGCGATGACGATGCCTGCATCTGCTTTAACTTCCGCGCGGACCGCGTCCGTCAGATCACACGGGCGCTGGCGCGCAACAGCGGGCTGAACGCGAAGGGTGGCAGTGACCTTCCGGGTGCTGCCGATCTCGATGCCACGATTGCTCGCGACCGCGTTCCGAATAACCTGCACTATGTTTGCATGACGCAGTATGACAAGAACTTCAGCTTGCCGGTCGTGATCCCTGCGGAATCGATGGCAAACATCCTGGCCAATGTGATGGGGAATCTCAACATGCGCAACCTGCGCATAGCCGAGACCGAGAAGTACGCCCACGTCACATACTTCTTTAATGGCGGTGTGGAGCAGCCGTTTCCCGGCGAAGAACGCCTGATGGTGCAGTCGCCCAAGGTCGCGACTTACGACCTGAAGCCGGAGATGAGCGCTGCCGGCATTGCTGACGCAGTCGTAAAGGCTACGGAGGAGGGAACTTTTGACGTGGTCATCGTCAACTTCGCCAACGCTGACATGGTCGGCCACTCGGGCAAGATTGAACCCACGGTCAAGGCAGTCGAAACCGTCGATGCCTGCCTCGGCCGCATCGAGACTGCCGTTCGCGCCAGGGGCGGCGCCATGCTTATCACAGCCGATCACGGCAACGCCGAGATGATGATCGATCCCGTGACTGGCGGACCGCATACGGCGCATACCACGAATCCTGTGCCGTTCATCGTGGTTGCAGAAGATGCGCGAAAATTCACGTTGAAGCCCAACGGTTCGTTGCGCGATATTTCACCCACCATGCTGGGGATGATGGGCGTCGACGAACCGAAAGAGATGACGGGGACGGATCTGCGCGCGTTTGTGAAGGAATTCGCCTAGGACGGCCTGGTGACAGCCGGCTCAAAGCGGAACTTCTTCATCGCGAAAATGCCAAGAACGATGAAAATCGCCATGACCACAAGTTGAGCGATCAGGAATGGAGGTTCTTTCTGCGTCGGAGCCAGTGCGTTTGCAGCCGGAACCTTCATGAAGATCTGCGCCACCAGGACGAAAACGTTCAGATAGAGGGCGAGCACGGCGCTAATCACGTAGATCGAGCGCCAGGCGCCGGCCATGCGACGAACGTAGCGGGCGACGATCGCAACCGCAAGCGCCACCAAAGAGATAATGCCCAGCACATGAGAAGGCAAGATGTGCTCGACCGGAAAGAGGAAGCCGGTGAGGCTGGTTAGAGCTGTGGTGACCATAAAGATCGCGGTCGCGCCGTCGAAGCGTTTTCCGAGAAGCATTCCATACACGACCAGCAACCCCGCGCCGATGCCAACGAGGCTCAACAACACATGCACGAAGGTAAATGTCGCAGTCGTCATGCCTAAAATCATGGTGCCCGTCCCTTCAGAGTCGGAATGTTACGTCCGTTGCGAAGAAACCACAAGGCGGGTTGCGAACGGACGTGAACGGATTCAGTGTCCCAAGGAATCACTCCCTTGTTCTGAGTGAGCCAGCGCTTCGTGCTACAGTTTTCTCGCGGGCAATTTTGTTCGCCTGAAATTCCATGGAACCGCGAATCATTCTCATCCATCTCCTGCTCAAGCTGGGCGTGGCTGCCGCCGTGTCCGCAAGTTTGGTGCGCTCCAAGGAATTCAAGGCGCTGTTGTTTCGCGAAGAGCGTTCGTTTCAGCAAAAAGCTTACCTTGTATTGTGCATGGCGCTGCCCATCATGTTCGGCGTCTGGATTCGTATTTCCGTCCCGAGTTTTCTGGCTGGCGACTTGAGTTTCGAAACCGCTCTTCTGCTGGGCGTGATCGGAGGACGCTGGGCGGGATCGCTCGGCGGAGTGCTGATGGGCATACCCGCGCTGCTGCATGGTGAGTGGGCGGCGATGCCGTTTGACGTGCTTTGTGGTTTTATTGCCGGCCAGCTCCGCACCATGGCGCTCGATAAGGATGACATCTGGTCCTTCTCTCCTTTCATCGATCAAAGCATCTTTCGCCTGATTCGGCGGAATCTGCCGACGCCGCGTTTGTTTGACTGGCAGATCATGTTCTTCACCACGGTCTTGGGTCTCCGTTTCGTGCAGACCGAACTGGCACGATACTTCCCGCACTCGATCTTCAGCTTGGAGAGCCCCGGAAACCTGTGGGTGTGGGGCGCGATCTATGCCACCTCGGTGACAGCCGTTGGAATCGAAATCAAGATATTCAACGGTGTCCGCATCCAGATCAAACTGGAAGAGCAGGAACGGCTGCTGTTGCACGCTCGAATGGAGGCACTGCAGAACCAGATCAATCCTCACTTCCTTTTCAACACCCTGAACTCGATTTCTTCGCTGGTGCGCTTCGATCCGGATAAGGCCCGCGACGTGATTTCGAAACTGGCCACCATTCTCCGGCGTTTGCTGAACAGCGCGGACTCTTTCGTGCCGCTGCGGGAAGAAGTGGAATTCATCGACAACTATCTCGACATCGAAGTGGTCCGCTTTGGGCCGGATAAACTCCGGGTCGTGAAAGAACTCGACGCCGCCTCGCTCGACGTGATGGTGCCCAGCATGCTCCTGCAGCCGCTGGTGGAAAACTCCATCAAGCACGGACTTTCCTCCATGGTGGAAGGCGGCAGCATCTACCTGCGCAGCCGTCTCGCCGACTCCGGGCTGGTCATCGAAGTGGAAGACGACGGAGTGGGCATGCGGGCCACGCCATCGCTAGGATCAACCAGCACGCAAGGCACCGGCATCGGCATGGCCAACATATCCGAGAGGCTGCAGGTGTTGTATGGAGATGCCGCGCGCATGACCATCGACAGCCAGGAAGGGAAGGGAACTCTCGTTCGCATCCGGCTGCCGCTTTTGCAGGCGACTGGAGCGGTTCCCGAGAGTTTCTACGAAGAGCGCTCGACCACGCGCCGGTAAAAATCCTCATATTGGGGAACGATTCTGCTGGAGCAGAAACGCGACTGGGCAACGGCACGAGCGGCCTTGGCCATGGTCCGCAGCCGGTTTTCATCGTTCAAGAGATCGATGGCGTAGCCGGCCATCGTGTCTACATCCCCGACGTCAGCCAGATACCCGCTCACACCATGTTCAATCACTTCGGCAACGCCGCCGGTTCGTGTTGCGATGGGGACAACTTCACAGGCCATCCCCTCCAACGCCGCCAGGCCGAAGGATTCCAACTCGCTCGGCATCAGCAGGATGTCGGCGATTCCCAGCTTCTCCTGCACCTGATCCTGCTTGCCGAGGAAGAGAACATCCTCATGGATTCCCTTTTGCACCGCCAGCCATTCCGCTACCGAGCGGTCCGGACCGTCGCCGATCAGCATTAATCTCGACGGAACTTTCTTGCGCACGCGGTCGAATATCTCGACCACGTCCGAAACCCGCTTTACGGGTCGAAAATTTGAGAGATGCACCAGAAGTCGCTCGCCCTTGGGCGCGTACTCGGCGCGAAGCTCGGCAGAGTTGTTCCGCACATACACGTCGCAATTGACAGAGTTGTAGATCACCTCGATTTCTTTTTTCACATCGAGGACGCGCATGGTGCGGTCGCGCAGATAGTTAGAGACGGCGGTGACACCGTCGCTCTGGTTAATGGAATAGCGGGTAATGGGCAAGTACGAGCGGTCAATCCCGACCAGCGTAATGTCGGTGCCGTGCAGGGTTGTCACGAAGGGAAGCCGGCGTCCTCGCGGACCATCCCCCAGCATCTGGCGCGCCAGCAGCGCGCTCACCGAGTGCGGGATCGCGTAGTGCACATGCAGAAGGTCAAGGTCATACAACTGCGCCACCTCGGCCATGCGCGTGGCCAGCGCCAGGTCGTAGGGCGGATAGTCAAACAACGGGTACCGCGACACTTCGACTTCGTGATAATGAATATTGGGTTCCTCACCCCGAAGGCGGATGGGCTGCGCGTAAGAAATGAAATGAATCTCGTGACCGCGCTGCGCCAATTCCAAACCAAGCTCGGTGGCTACGACGCCGCTGCCGCCGTAAGTCGGATAACAAGTGATCCCAATCTTCATTCCGCTCAGGTCCGCCCTTTCCGCTAGTCCTGTATTCGATGGCGGGAAACAATAGAGGATGCAGATTGTACAGGTGCGGGCGGGTTAGGAGCGGGAGAAAATCCCTCTCGGGCGGAAACAGTGATTCAAGGGGGAGGATTTACTCTTCGGTTTTCGGGCCAGGTTTGATAATGCCGGGATCCAGTTTATCCAGGTGAGCCTGGAAGCGTTTCTTCGACTCGTCCGGCAGACCGGTGAATTCAATGCCCATGCCAACTCCGGGGTCGCGCGTGCGAACCGTGGCTGAGGCAGTAAGGTGCTCCTGGTCGATCCAGAGATCCACCTTGAGCACGGTGGTGATAGCAAGCGGCATGGCGGTCTCAACATAACAACCGTTCCCGCTGATGTCGGTGGCGTTGACCCGCATGGGGGTGTTCACGCGCTCATCTTTGAATTCCAAAGGAAACGAGATCTTGTGGCGTTGAAATCTGCGGCGATTGTCGGGAGTGGGAGCCGGCAGGTTGGACCGCTCTTCCGCGGGCAACTTTGACAGCCACGGGCACTCCTGGTCAACCACCAACTGAACCCCGACCTGAACTTTCTTTAGCCCAGTGGCTTCCGACACCCAGATTACTTTGCACCGTGCTTTCCTGGTCTCGTATTGAACACCGATGACGTCGCCTACCTTCAACTCCTGCTCGATGCCGGAGATGCAGGCGCCGGTGACGCTGACATTTTGTGCGGTGGCGTTCTGATGGAAGGGTTGGTCGTTCGCGCCCATTCCCCACACACGTACGCGCAGGTCTAAGGTCGCTCGCGGGGCTGCCCCAGTGGCAGACATGATAAAGGCCTCCCAGCTTGAATATCTGAGCCGGTTCTAAGCAATCATAACCCAGAGAAGTACCTGAGAAAGGTTACGAAGGTCATTCGATCTCGGTAGCTTTTCTGAAAAGCCCTACGCTCCGGTTTCTGTGAGAGCCAGTTCTCGGTATGAAATCAAGGCGATTCCTTGATCCAAGAGCAACTGCCGGGCCTCGGGCATGGTCAAAACGCGCAACTCGGTTTCGCGGGATTGGCGCAGGCGAGTTTTGGAGGACTTCAGATCGTCATCGTTATAGCCTGGATGGCATACAAATTCCCAGGTGCCTTCAGGAATGGATGCCGCAATCGCGCGAAAGAGCTTTTCATCGAGCGCGCCGGTGACGACAATGCCGAGGGTGCCATCGGGAGTCACCAAGCCTTCCCGCTTCGCCGCGTCACGGAACTTGGCGGCCAGAGTGCGAAGAATTCGCACCTCGGCGTAGCGCGTCCACAGACTGGGGCGTGTCAACAGCGTACTCGACTTCAGCGGTTTGCGCGGTCCAAACGGATTACGAATGGCATGCACGCCGCGGGCCCGGGCAGCGCGCAACAGAGGCCTCAGCACCGCGGGAAACAGGTGTGTATGTTTGTGAGTGTCTACATGAGAGGCGTTAAGCCCGGCCGATTGCAGCTTGCGAATCTGCGCGGTTGCCTCATCCTCGATGTCGTTCGGATCCAAGCGCCCAGTCAGAGCGCGGGCGGCGAAAGCTTTTATGCCATCACGGAAACGAGGGCCGCTGGAATGCGTCTCCGTTAGTGAAGGCAGTTGTTCCGCGTCGAGAACCGGCGCGCCGTCGATCAGCACGACGTGGCAGCCCACGCTGAGATCAGGCACAGTCGCTGCCAAACGCACGGCGTCTTCAAATGCACGTCCGTTCGCCATCAGCGTGGAGGCGGTCACGATTCCGCGAGTATGAGCCTCGACAATGGCGCGATTGATGCCTGCGGTGAAGCCAAAGTCATCGGCATTGACGATCAGACGGCGCACGGCATCAGTCTAGCAGGGACGAAGAGTTGCTCGCGGCTCGTTGTTCGGGGCGATCGTTCTTCGTGGGACCAGGGAAATTGAAATCGCGCGTTTGACCGATTTTTTACGGCTCGCGTACACTCGTTGCTGAGCGGTTCGCGCGGGTGCCCCTCAATCGCGTTTCGGCCTGCACGGCGCTTGCTCCGCGAAATTCGAGATGGTCTCGCGAAGGTAGAGGTACGAGGGGCGGTTAGCTCAGCTGGTTAGAGCGCCTGCCTTACAAGCAGGAGGTCGCAGGTTCGAGTCCTGCACTGCCCACCAACCCGTCGTTCCGTCTAAAGATTAAAGATCAGAGATTAAAGATCAAACTTAAAGCTACGATGCGACAATTCCGCAAGACTTTGGCTGCAGTTCCGCTGGCCTGCATGATGCCGTTCGCGGTGGCCTCCGCGCAAACCACTGAAAAACCCGATTTGAGTAAACAGCCAACCCTCTACGTGGTCGGCTATGCTCACCTCGACACGGAATGGCGTTGGGAGTATCCCCAGGTCATCAGCGAATACCTTCGCAAGACCATGGAGGATAACTTCACGCTGCTCGACAAATATCCTCACTATGTCTTCAACTTCAGCGGCGCCAACCGTTACCGCTTCATGAAGGAATATTATCCTGCCGACTTCGCAAGGCTGAAAAAGTATGTCGACGAAGGAAGGTGGTTTCCGACAGGATCATCGATGGAAGAGGGTGACGTGAATGCTCCCAGCGCCGAGGGCATCATTCGGCAAGTTCTGTACGGGAATGACTGGTTTCGTAAAGAGCTGGGCAAGGCCAGCGCGGAATACATGCTGCCGGACTGCTTTGGATTCCCGTCTTCTCTGCCGACGATTCTCGCGCACTCCGGAGTGAAGGGATTTTCCACGCAGAAGCTGGTGTGGGGATCGTCCGCTCCCGGCGGAGGTCCAGAATCGCTGGAGAAAGCGCCGGAAGGCACGCCATTTAACGTGGGAGTCTGGGTGGGCCCGGATGGCGAAAGCGTGGTGGCAGGGCTGAATCCAGGCGCCTATGACGGCGGCATCGAGACCGATCTTAGCAAGCCGTTCCCTCCGTTACCGCCCGATGCGGCACTCCAGGAGATACAAAATAAGATGCAGGCAGTGCGTGCGAGGCTCGACCAGGAGCAGGGCAGCGGGCATGCGTCCGATCCAAATGACATTGAGGAATCCATCCGCCTGCGGAATGAACAGCAAGCGCTTGCCCGGATTGATCAAGACCGGGCGCAGGCACGACATCAAGCTGACTGGGCGGGACGTGTCGAACAGAACGGAAAGACCAGCGGAGTATTCACTGACTACCACTACTACGGAACCGGTGACATCGGTGGTGCTCCGCAGGAGAAAGATGTCGAACGACTGGAAGCGATCGTAACGAAGGGCATGGCGAGCCTGCCCCTTCCGGAGTACCTTGCGTTTCGTGATGGGCCTCGCCCGGTGGGGCCCCCAGTGAAGGTCGGGGACGGACCCGTGCATGTGATCTCGGCGAATGCCGAGCAGATGTTTCTCGACATCACGCCGGCGGAGGCCGCCGGACTTCCACGCTATACAGGGGAAATGGAGCTGACCAATCATTCCGCCGGCTCTTTGACGTCACAGGCCTACCAAAAACGCTGGATCAGGAAAGAAGAACTGCTGGCCGATGCCGCGGAGAAGGCTTCGCTTGTGGCAGAGTGGCTGGGCGCGCGGCCGTATCCGCTGGAGCGGCTGAATAATGCCTGGACGCTGGCGATGGGCGGCCACTTTCACGACATCGCTGCCGGCACAGCCACTCCCAAAGCGTACGAGTTCGCGTGGAACGATGACGTGATCGCCATGAATCAGTTCGCGGGCGTGCTCAACAATGCCACCGAAGCCGTTGCGGCGGCGCTGAACACCGAGACCAAGGGCGTGCCCATCGTAGTTTTCAATCCCCTCAACATCGCACGGGAAGATCTGGTTGAAGCCAGCGTGAACCTTCCCTTTGCCAAGCCGAAATCTGTGCGCATGACCGGTCCGGACGGCAAGGAAGTTCCGGCGCAAATCTCGCACGGCAAGGTGATCTTCGTGGCCAAAGCGCCATCCGTTGGCTACGCAATTTACGATGTGCAGCCGGGAGAAAGTGCGGCCGACCGGTACCAAATGAAAGTTTCGGAGAATTCTCTCGAGAACCAGTACTACCGAGTGAAACTGGATGCCAATGGCGATGTTGCTAGTATTTTTGACAAGTCGCTCGGCAAGGAATTGCTGGCAGCGCCGGCGCGCCTGGCGATTTCCTACGACAATCCGGCGCACTGGCCGGCGTGGAATATGGATTGGGAGCAGGAGCAAGCTGCGCCGAAAGCCTACGTCGGAGGTCCCGCGAAAATTCGAGTCGTAGAGAATGGTCCGGCGCGCGTGGCTGTGGAAGTTTCCCGGGAGACCGCGGGCTCGAAGTTCGTGCAGACTATCCGTTTGTCGGCTGGTGATGCCGGAAAGCGCGTCGAATTCGCAAACGCGGTTGACTGGAATACCAAAGAATCCAACCTGAAAACCACTTTCCCCCTGACAGCTTCGAATCAAGTGGCCACTTACAACTGGGACATTGGCACGATCGAGCGCCCGACTGCGGAGCCCAAGAAATTCGAGGTTCCCTCGCATCAGTGGATTGACCTGACCGATATGAGCGGCAAGTTTGGCGCTACCATCCTGACTGATTGCAAGAACGGATCGGATAAACCGAACGACCATACCATCCGCCTCACGTTGATCCGCACCCCGGGCACGCGCGGCGGTTATGCCGATCAGGGCACGCAGGATATCGGCCACCACGAGTTCGTCTACGGAATCTCTGGGCATGCCGCCGGCTGGCGCGAGAGCCAGACCGACTGGCAAGGGCAACGCCTGAACGATCCGCTGATTGGGTTTGAAGCTTCCAAACACGCGGGAGCGCTGGGGAAAGAGTTTTCTTTAGTGAAAGTGAGCAACCCGCGAATTCGAGTGCTCGCGCTGAAGAAAGCGGAACACGGAGACGAGATCATTGTGCGGCTGGTTGAGTTGGAGGGGCGGCCGCAGCCTGAGGTGAAAATATCTTTCAATGCTGCGATCGTTTCCGCGCGGGAGGTGAACGGGCAGGAGCAACCGGTTGCAAGCACGCCCGTGAGCGGAGGTGCGTTGGTGGCCTCGTTCTCCGCCTATCAACCACGGACCTTCGCGGTTAAGCTGGCTGCCGCTCCAACCCGGGTTGCGAGCGTGCGTTCAGTGCCGGTGCCACTGCACTATGACGTGGCAACTGCGAGCAATGACGGCACGAAGTCGGACGGCGGATTTGACGGCAAGGGCAATGCGCTGCCGGCAGAGATGCTGCCCTCGCAAATCGCATTCAACGGTGTGCAATTTCAGCTCGCGGCGGCGAAGACGGGCTCTCCCAACGCGGTCATAGCCAAGGGGCAGACCATTGATCTGCCGACCGGACATTATAACCGCGTGTATTTGCTGGCGGCCTCGGCGGACGGCGATCAGAACGCGCTGTTCAAAGTAGGCAACGCGGCTGTCGATCTCAACGTCGAGAACTGGGGCGGCTTCATCGGTCAATGGGATGACCGGCAGTGGACCTCGAAGGATACTTCGCACGACGATTACGGCGAGATGACCGCCATCAAGCCGGGCTTTATCAAACGCGCCGACCTGGTGTGGTACTGTTCGTATCATCACAACGCCGCGGGCGAAAATGTGCCTTACCGCTATTCGTATCTGTTCGCGTATCCAATCGACTTACCGGCTGGTGCTAAGGCCGTCACATTGCCTGATAACGACAAGATCCGCATCATGGCCATATCGGTTGCCTATGAGAATGAGGCGGTGACGCCGGTGCAGCCGCTCTATGATGTTCTTCCTTAACGTCTCCTCGCCAGATCCATGGACGATAGCTGCTGTTGGCAGAGCGAGGTCTTTCGCGTTCCCGGAGAAGCTGTTAGGACATTGCGAGCGGTTCGGACAGGAATCGCGCTCTTCTTGAGCAACCAATGCAATTCCATGCAAGGTATGCAGATGGCGCAAGGCCGCATAAACACTAGTCGTTGCGCATCTCGTTGATTTAGCGAGTGGGGACGTAGTTCAGTTGGTTAGAACGCTGCCCGGCATACCATCCAGGCAATATCTTCATCCGCTTCAGTCAGTTACGCGGATAGTGCGTCCGTCGCACTGTCACCAAGCCGATCTTGCAAGACCACTTTGGACCCGAATCGGACCCAAAATCCTCGACAAAATGGTCCCCGCCACTGGACCTCTGGCTCCTGTGTCTCTCAATCCCTCAAGTTCCGCATTGCTCGTCGTCTAAGCACAACCTAATTTAAGTCTCCACTCGCCAAGCCCCCGAGCATTAGAGCAGATTCGACAGGATAGTTCTGTCACAGTGTGGAGTGGCGTGTGTCTAATTCATCAGAGGAGACACAAACATGAGCGTGAATGAACTCCAAGCCTTAACACAGAAGTTCGCCGATGGCTTCGATCAGCGCGACATCCAGCCCATCCTGGACATGCTTTCCGAGGACGTGGAAGTATTTGACCACGTTCCCTATCGGTTCGATGGCAAGGCGCTCTTTGCCAAGTATCTCAACGAGGCCATCGCGGGCCTTGCCTCAGCCAGCTTCGGCTTCCGGCAACCATCGTGTCGAATGTATGGCGATACCGTTGGTATCGTAAATGCTCACGACATGTTTACGGGAGTCACCAAAGACGGCAAGACTCTCTCGATCCATGGCCGAACTACCTTGGTCTTCATCAAACAAAGTGGGCAGTGGAAGATTGTGAGCGCCCACTTCTCTGCAATACCCAAGGCTCTCTGAGAATCGAGC
>Ga0307476_10000256_pt1 | contig 48225 bp, 45 predicted proteins | sample atmos_gasesECM2C_2_FD_203314 | JGI IMG/M metagenome (GOLD analysis project Ga0307476, IMG submission 203314) | Hardwood forest soil microbial communities from Morgan-Monroe State Forest, Indiana, United States - atmos_gasesECM2C_05 | ecosystem: Environmental > Terrestrial > Soil > Temperate... | reverse complement strand
CCGTATCCATCGGCACAAAAGCAAAGGACATCTCCACCGAAACTAACCAAGACTCGATCTCGTGCGCCTTCGCGGGGTTTTGTTTGCGTGTTAGTTCGACGCCGGTTTGCAACTCTCCCATGGTCGCTGCGGAAATGAGTATCTGTTCAACGCGCAGCGTTTCGAGCCACGCGACAACACCCCCGTGAGGCACTCGCTTGCGCAGTTCGGAAACGACATTGGTATCGAGCAGGTAACGTGTCACCTGAAGTCCGGACTACCGAAGTCGATGGGCGGGCGGCTCTTCCATTTGCGTCGCTTGGGAATGGGCAGGTCAAAACGAGGACCAGGACCGAGGAGCAATTCTTTGATATTGGGACGACTCGCATGCTGGATCCTCCGCCACTCGTCAATCGGCACTAGGACTGCAGCCTCAACGCCGCGGCGGGTCACCACTTGCGGCCCTTTGGTGAGCGCTGCGTCAAGGAACTCGCTGAAACGGGCCTTCGCGTCCTGCAGCTGCCATGAGCTCATAAGTCTTTGCCTCAAGATAATACTATAACTAGTCAGATGACTAGTCAACTCTAGCGGTAACCCTCAAGCGTTTTAGCGGCACGCTCAAGCGCTGCCGCCAGAGCCCCTAATTGCTTGCGCGCCCGGTCGGCGTCCCCTTTGTCGATGGCCTCGTTCACCCCCGGAATTACGACCGCCGCATATCCCGTGTATTCGCCGGGAGCATAGATAGAATGCCGAAACCACGGACGGTGCGGCAAACCTTCAGGCACCAGCAGACCCCGCTCGGCACTGCGCAACGCCTGATTTAATCGCGCCGGATCGCGCGGCGGGTTTTTCTGCTTTGACATAATCTTTGCGCCGGCGTCCTGGAAGTGCTTAGCCGCAGCGTTTACCACACCGAAATCGAGCGCATGTGCGCCGAACTTGCTTTCCGCGCGTTTTCCTGCTGCTTCCAGATACGCAGAAACTTCCTTGCCATATTCCTCGTAGTCATATGGGAGTACGTCGGCATCGGCCATGCGCAACGCTTCCAGGCCGAACACCCTCGCCATCTGTTGCTCATAAACAAAATCCGGGTCGCCGAATTTCTTGAACCACGCGAAATTATCGAAAACGGAGTGATACACACCGTACGGCCCGCTGGAAGTAACATCAGTCGACGGCACTCCAAGATGCTGCTGAAAAGCGCTGTAATCGGAGCCGCTGCCCAGATCGCCCACGAGGACGTCAGATTTTGTAGTGGCGGCAGGAGTGCGGTGAGAGTCGCCAATGGCTTCCGTCGGCGACTGCGTTAAAGCCGCGCCGGGCTGATCGGCTTTCTGCCACGCGTCATAAACCATCCCGCCTTTGGCGCTGGGCACGGCTTTGGCGATGTCGCGCAAAAACTGCTTGAGGCTGGGCACCGCGGAAGCTCCAAACTTCGGCCCGGAAACCGCGACATCCATATTGAAATAGGCGGGAGCGTTGACCAGTTCGGGCTCGTGCTGCTCTGCCCACTCGGTCGAACCCATCAGGCCTTCCTCTTCGCCATCCCAACTGCAAAAAACAATTGCGCGCCTCGGCTTCCAGCCGGTTTTGAGCAACTCGCCGATTCCATGCACGCTTTCGAGCATGGCCGCCGTGCCGCTGTTGGGGTCGACCGCGCCGTAGACCCACGCATCGCGATGGTTACCCGCAACCACCCACTCGTCGGGTATGTCGCTGCCGCGCACCCGGCCAATCACATCCCAGAGCGTGCGGAACTGATAGTCCTGCTTCAAATGCATCTTCACGCGGATGGGGCCCGGCCCCACGTGATAGGTGAAAGGTAACGATCCCTGCCACTCACGCGGCGAATCAGCGCCGCCTAGATGCTGAAGAATGGGCAAGGCATCGTGATACGAAAGCGGGGTGACCGGAATCTTCGGCATCTGCGCCGATTGCTGCGGAGAAATGCGTTTGCTCTCGGACAACGAGGGCAGCGAGGCAATTCCAGGCGTTGTCGGGTCGCCGGGAAACTCGAACATGTATCCCACCGATCCGCGCTGCACGCCGGTATCCGGCCGCCAGGGCCCATCCGGATACTTATCGCCGCGCCGCCAGCCATCGTCGAACGGATCGGAGTAAATAATTACGCCCGCCGCACCGTGCTCCTGCGCGATGAATTCCTTCACTCCACGAAAGTTCTGGCCGTAGCGCACCAGCACGATCTTCCCACGCACATCGACCTTCAATTTCTCCAGCTTCTCGAAATCTTCGGGGGTACCGTAGTTGGCATAAACCACGTCAGCCTCGGCATCTCCCGATGGGGACATGCCGTTGAACGGCATCACCACGCGCGGGTCGCCGTCGTAGGGATCGCCTTCAACGTGCTCGCGGGTTGGGCCATGCATCTCTACGCCAGCCGGAGCGGTGACATCGACGCTGATCTCGACGGGATAGTTGATCCACACTTTGTATTCGACGATTTCGGTGTCGAGTCCTGCGTCGCGAAACCTCTGCGCCACATAGTCAGCCGTGGCTTTGTCTTCGGGAGTGCCCGCCATGTGCGGAGCTTGCGTCAGAGTACGCAGGTGCTCTTCCGCAAGTTTGGGATCGGGCACCGCAAGGAAACGGGTCTCGGCAGCGTCTTCTGCTGAGGCGTTACGAAAGCCGAAGATGGCTGGAGACCCAGAGGCAGGCCCGGATCCGTGGCCGCTAACCGTAGGCGAGATAAAGGCCAGTAGGACAATTGAGCAAAGGAGAACTAATGCGAATAATTTCATGGCGCTCCTAAGTGGAAAGTAAGTAAGGTAGCACAGCGTGATGCTAAGCTGAACCAATGAAGCGCGCAGGTAAGAAGTTGAAGCCTTTCAAGATTACTCCCGCGGAGGCGGTGGACTCAGCGACGTGAGTCGGGAATCACGACTACATCTGGCATTTCCCGATGCGACTGGCCCGGCTCCGCTAGAGTTCAGCCAACAGATTTCAACGAACCTGCCCCGTTCCCACAATCTCGTACTTCGAAGAAGTCAACTCGGCCAGCGCGAAAGGGCCGCGGCAGTGTAGTTTCTGGGTGCTGATGCCCATCTCAGCGCCGAAGCCGAATTCGCCTCCATCAGTAAAACGGGTCGAAGCATTCCAATAGACCGCGGCGGAATCCACTCCGCGCAGGAATTTCCGGGCATTTGCTTCGTCGCGCGTCACGATGGCTTCCGAGTTCCTGGTGGAATGGCGGTTGATATGGGCGATCGCTTCGTCGACATCTGCAACCACGCGAACTGCAATACACAGCCGGAGATATTCTTCGTTCCAGTCTTGTTCGGAGGCCGGAACGATGTTCAACCCAGGTGTCAGACTCCGTGCGGTCCCATCTCCGCGAACTTCCACTCCCGCATCGATCAATTTCTTCACGATGCGTGGAACATATTCGGCAGCGATCCGTTCATGCACAAGCAACTTCTCCGCTGCATTGCATACTGAAGGCCGCTGCGTCTTCGCGTTGATGACGATTTGGTCGGCCATTTCGAAGTCGGCAGATTCATCGACAAAAATGTGGCAGTTCCCTGCTCCGGTTTCGATCACAGGCACAATTGAATTCTCGGTGACGAATGCGATCAGCCCGGCGCCGCCGCGCGGAATGATCACGTCTACCAACCCACGGGCTTGAATGAGTTCGGTCACCGACTGCCGCGTGCTCGAATCGAGAAGTTCGACTGCACCCGGCGGAACTCCGGGCACCGCCGCAATAATTTCCACCAAACGTTGGTTGCTGTGCGCCGCTTCTTTGCCTCCGCGCAATACGATGGCGTTGCCGGTTTTCAATGCGAGCACAGCCGTGTCGATGGTGACGTTAGGGCGCGACTCGTAGATGATTCCGACCACGCCCAGCGGCACGCGCACCTTACGAATGCGCAGACCGTTTGGGCGAGTCCATTCCTCGATCGTCTGACCGATTGGATCCTTGAGCGCCGCGACGTCGCGCACCCCCTGCGCCATATCCTTGATGCGCGCCGGAGTTAACAGCAAGCGGTCGCGCATAGCACATTGAAGACCAGAGCCCTCGACATCCTCACGGTTCGCCGCAAGGATCGACTCGGTCTGCTCTTCGATTGAATCTGCAATCGCATGAAGCAGCGCGTTTTTCTGATCGGTGGAAAGCATCGCCAGCTTCGCCGATGCGTCGCGCGCGCGCAGCAACTTCTCCTGCGTGGAAACCGAGTTTGCAATGGTAGTCGCCATCAATTTCGCCCCAGTTGCGGAGGAAAGTAAGTTCCAATCCTACGCTCCATGGCCAGCGTGATCCCACGCGGATGCCGCCCGTTTACGATGGCAACGTGTACGCCTGCTTCGCTGGCCAGTTTCGCGGCGCGCAGCTTGGAAATCATTCCGCCGCGGCCCAGAGTGCTCTTGCCATTGCACTGAGCTTCCAACGCCGGAGTCAGCTTGCGAACGACCCGCACCAGGCGTGGCTTCTTCTTTCCGTTGGGTGCCAGAAACCCATCCACATTGGTTAACAGCAGCAGCCAGTCAGCTTTCACAGCAGTGGCGAGAAGTGAGCTCAGTTCGTCATTGTCGCCGAATGCGCCCTCCAGTTCGCGTACTGAGACGCTGTCGTTTTCATTCACGATCGGCACGACACCCAGCGAGAGTAACTCGGCCAGCGCGTTCTGCAGGTTGCGATAACGAACCGGGGAAGTGAAATCGTCGCTCGAAAGAAGGAGCTGTGCGACCACTTTCTTGCCGAAGAAAAGACGCTCGTAGGTATGCATGAGCTTGCTTTGCCCAACGGCCGCGCAGGCTTGCATGCCAGGCACGTCACTGGGCCGCTTGTGGAGCCCGAGGCCCGACATGCCCGCGGCGATTGCGCCGGAGGTAACGATCAGGTACTCGTTCTTGCTGAGATCGAATTGATCCACCATGGCGCGCAGCAAATTGGCGTCGATCTGGCCGCCGGGAGCGATCAGGCTGGTGCCGACTTTTATGACGACCCTCATACGATGGAAAACTTTCATTCTGCTTGATTGGGATGGTATCGCAATTAACGGGGAGGTTGTTGGCGCTTCTTGTTCCGAAGGCCGCGCGGCGCGGGGCTCGGCGGGGAGAGACAATGCTTCTATCCTGCCGTTAGAATGGCTTTCTGGCAAGATGAAAGAACTTGCCGCTTTTACCTCGATGCCAGCCACCAACGCCACCGGCCGATTCTCGGACCGGGTACAAAATTATGTGCTCTACCGGCCGGGATATCCTGCGGAAGTCTTGCACACTTTGCAGACGGTGTGCGGCCTCGTCTCCGGCCATATAGTTGCCGATGTCGCGTCAGGCACCGGCATCTGGACTCGCATGCTGCTGGAAAATGGGAACCTGGTGGTGGGCATCGAGCCGAATGCGGAGATGCGGGAAGCGGGTGAGCGCCTGCTCGCAGGATTTCCGAAGTTCACCAGCATTGCAGGAGCTGCCGAAGCGACAACGCTGGATGCTCAGAGTGTGGATTTCGTCATGGCGGCGCAGGCGGCGCACTGGTTTAATCGTGAACAGGCACGGCAGGAATTTGTTCGCATCCTGAAACCCGGCGGCTGGCTCGTGTTGCTGTGGAACGAGCGTCTCACCGATTCGACGCCTTTCTTGCGTGACTACGAACAGTTGTTGCTCACCTACGGCACCGACTATCAGGACATTCGGCACGAGCACACAACCGACGCGGTCAACGAATTCTTCGATCCCCAGCCTTATCAGGAGCGGGAGTTTGAGATGCGGCAAGAGTTCGATTACTCGGGCATCGAAGGCCGTTTACTGTCGTCGTCCTATGCGCCGGGGCCGGAACATCCAAGATACGCGGCAATGCTGAAAGAGTTGCGAACGATCTTCGAAGCGCATGCAGTCGATGGCAGGGCTTCGTTCGAGTACAAGACGCGTTTGTACTTCGGCCGCTTGAAGCACAAATAGAATTTGCCTTTCTACACTTGTCTTAATTTTCTGGAGAACCCTCGGAGAACAATGCCCGACGAAAAGTCCTTCCACATGACGCCCGACGAGTTCCGCCTCCACGGTCACGCTATGGTCGACTGGATCGCCGACTACCAATCGCGAATCGAATCGTTCCCTGTGCTTTCGCAGGTGAAGCCGGGAGAGATTCGCGCGTCGCTGCCGGCGAATCCTCCGGCGCAGGGCGAGCCCTTCGACGCATTGCTGAAAGACGTCGAGAAAGTGATTTTGCCCGGCTTGACGCACTGGCAATCGCCGAACTTCTATGCCTATTTCAATTGCAACGCGTCCGGGCCTGCCATTCTCGGCGATCTTCTTTCATCCGGATTGGGCGTGCAGGGCATGCTGTGGTCAACGAGCCCGGCGTGCACGGAACTCGAAACGCATGTGCTCGACTGGCTCGTGGGCATGCTCGGATTGCCGGAGAAATTTTTGTCGTCGAGCACGGGCGGCGGAGTGATTCAAGATACTGCCTCGAGCGTAGCTCTGTGCGCCCTGTTAGCGGGGCGCGAGCGCGCCACTAACTACAGCAGCAATCGAGCGGGATGCGACGGCCGCATTGTGGCTTACACCTCCACGCAGACGCATTCGTCGTTGGAAAAGGCGGCAATGATCGCGGGCATTGGGTCTGAGAACCTTCGCGTGATCGAAGTCGACGAGAGTTTTGCGATGCGTCCCGATGCTCTCGCCGAACAGATTGCGGCCGACAAACGTAACGGATTCATCCCATGTTTCGTGTGCGCGACGGTCGGAACCACGTCTTCGAATGCGATGGATCCGGTTCCGGAGATCGCGCGGGTTTGCCGCGAGCATAATCTCTGGTTGCACGTGGACGCAGCTATGTCGGGTACTGCGGCTTTGTGCCCCGAGTTTCGGCATTTTCAGAATGGGGTCGAGTTCGCCGACAGCTACAACTTCAATCCGCATAAGTGGATGTTCACGAACTTCGACTGCAGCTGCTTCTGGGTGGATGATCGCAAGGCGCTGATCCAGACGCTGAGCGTGCTGCCGGAATATTTGCGCAACCGGGCCACGGAATCTGGAGCGGTGATCGACTATCGCGACTGGGGCATCCCGCTGGGAAGGCGTTTTCGCTCGCTGAAGTTGTGGTTCGTGATTCGCCACTATGGGGTGGAGGGCCTCCGGCATCACATCCGGCGGCACGTGGAACTGGCGCAGCAGTTCGCAAGTTGGGTGCGAAATGACGCTCGCTTCGAATTGGCCGCTGAACCGCCGCTAAATCTGGTCTGCTTCCGCCATGTTGGAGGGGACGAGGCAAATCAAACCATCATGGAGCGGCTGAACCGTAGCGGCGATTTGTTCCTGACGCACACCAAGCTGAATGGGAAGTTGACTCTGCGCATGAGCATTGGCCAGACCAATACCGAAGCGCGGCACGTGGAGAAGGCTTGGAAGAGGATTTGCGAAGAGGTGGAGAAGGTGGAGGCTGTCGGCTGACTGTTCAAGTGGGTTGATCCGGATCGAAAAAAATTTTACGGGTTTTCATCGTTAAATTCTCTGGAATCAGTCGTTTAGCTTTTTGGGCAGTGGCTAAAATATCGGATCTGAACGACTTAGAGCTAAAATATTACGGCAAAAGGACTTAGCTGCATGCCGACCATGCCGACCGGCGTAAGTCTTTTAGAATCTGTGCCGTTGGCGTAAAATCTTACTTTTCAATGAGTTATAATTTAGCTTATCCAATTGTCAAAGAGCTATTGTCTGTTTAGCAGGATCAGGCATGTGCGAAGTGGAGTCAAGGGAAATTAAGGGCCGAGTGGAATGATAGGTTAGCCTTGTGCAGTCGCCACAGGAGCACCCCCGGCAGCTTTCCTCCGGGGGTCGCTGGCCGCTAGTCGCAGTCAGGATCATCCTCATCGGGATTGCCGGCGTCGGTGTCATTGCACGTGCCGGACAAGCTAGGGCCCGTGAACGGTTGGTTTGAAGTGAGGTCGCTTAAATCAATGTTGGAGCTCGAAAGAACAAAATATGACCCTTGGTTGTCGGTGGTGATGGGGTCATAGGCGTCGATTACCGTACCGCTGTAATTGATGGTCGTATTCCCCAGTGGGACGATAACGTCGTAGTTGCCGTTCTCGTCGGCTACGTCGTTGAGTTGCACCCCTGAACTGGGATCGTAAATCAGGACCCCGGTCAAGCCTGACAGGATAGGTCCTTCGCTATTGCTGATAGTGACCGTACCTGAAACATCTCCGAAACCCTGAGATGGGGAGGGAAACGGAGACGTAAACTGGGCGGCAGCACTCTGAGCCGTGCTGAGGTCGCTGGGCGCGAAGCTTGCGAATAGCTGAAGAGTACTATTGACTAAGTTAGCCCCTTGGATGCCGAGCTGGGCGCCTTCTTGGACCAGAAAGCCTTCTGTGCCCGGAGCCGGGTCTTTCGTAAAAGCGCTCAAGACCTCCCCGACTACATCCAAAGCCAAAGAACCTGTCGGGGATGCTAACGCCTGTTGATCAGCGGTTAGAGTTGAGGGATTACTTCCGGAATTAGTGTCCGTTAAGATATTGTTTGGCGCCGTGGCGATCTTATATATGTCGTTAGCAATCGCGAGAGCCCCAATTGCAAGGCCGACCGTCCCTGCCGCAGCCACGATTGCAGGGGCGCCAGCTACCCCCAGGGCGGTACCAACGATGCCGTAAAGTGAGAGGCCCGCAAACGCTCCAGCTTCGCTAGCTATCAGTCGATCTGGCACGGACGAATCGCTTTTCCAGTCAGTTCGCACTGCGGTCACGATGGCTTCTACATTGCCGATCGCGGCTATAAAAGGCAGAAAAGAGGAAATGCTCCCGTCTGGTGTGGCCGACGCTTGACGGTGTTTACCGTAGGTGCCTCGCCCTGAAGGTTGACGGCCTCCATGCGCCCTCCCTAGCGGGTGGCTGGTGCCGGGGTCGCGGTGGCGCGCTTTCGCGGATTGCGCCGCGGAGGAGATTTCCGGTTGTAATGCCGTGAGATACATTCCGATTAGACGATCCATGATGTCCACGGAATTGCTGTTGAAACTGATGCTTGTGCCGTTCGGCAGAGTTCCTGTGCCTATTTGTGTGGCATTGTTCGTAATGATTTGGTCAATGTCGCCGCGAGCGAGTATTGTGTTCATGAGCTGAGTTGCGACGTGAGATTGAATGGCGGTCGTATCGACCTTATTACCCGGTGTATTCTGAATGGCTTCAAAGCCATTCTGCATTGCCCCCATAGATATTTGCTGATAATCGTAGAAGGCACGCGATATTTGCCCGAGGCTAGTTCCGTAATCGCTGTTTTGCGGGATGTCTTGGATGTTCAAAGCTAGCGGGGAGGAAGTAAGCGATCCTTGGGAAATCGTCATTGAGGCAGCCACCGAGGACGTGCTGCCAGTCATTGGATTAATGTACAGAGGTGTTGCAAGAACAACGGTACCATCGCTTTGCGTTCTCATCGGTACGAGAGTGACGGAGTTGCCAGAAATCGAAAGCGTCACAGTGAACGCCTGCGTCGTATCCAGCCCGGAAGTTGTGACGTATAGTGGCGTTAGTGCGGTGGGCGAAGAATTCGTGACGCTTATGGAAATCTGAGGGTTGGATCCGGTCCCACCACCACCTCCGTTTCCGTTGTTGTTGTTGGTGCTTCCGCCACCGCAACCCATGGTTGGTCCGAGAAGCAGGCAAAATCCTATAAGAGAAAGTGCAAACCGTCCAACCTGAGCGTCGCGTGAGAAGCGAGGGAATCTAATTGGATCCGGCGTCGAGTAAAAGAATCGAATTAGAAATCTGCTGCGTGAGCGGATTCTCTCCCATTGTCCAACCAAGCGGTGCAGGCGCATACACTTTTCTCCCAGCTAAGCTTGTTTTTGTCCCTGGGGTCCCGACAACCGGAAAGGTACTACCTGTGAAGGCGAGTGGATTTTACACCTAGAGCTTCCCTTGTCAAGGATTGATTTCTGCGATTAGAGCGTATGGCGTCCGTCCGCTCGGTTAACATGGCCGTAGTTGCCTTCCCCTTACCCTTCCAAACATTCTTCTGCATGCCCAAATCGGTGTTTGCCGTCGCTGCCGAGTAACGGCTTGCGAGATTCCGGTCCTTCCAAGCCGGAGGCGTCTGTCCCTAGGTGAGCATCTACGTGAATCCCACTTCTCACCGCTGGCTGTCACAGCACCAGTGTTGCCGCTAGCAGCATTACGTTTGCATTATCGGGTAATGTCACGCTTTCTACTGTCTTGGTTTTGTTCAGGGCGAAGTGGTAGGCGTACAGATTGAACGTCCGCTTGTCTTTGGTGCCATTGTCGAAATTGCGGTAGGCCATGGCCACGCCTTCAGACTCGTGGGGATAATTCTGCGGGGTGAACCAGTCGCTCAGGCTTTGGGTGAATTTTGAACTGGTGCCGTCGGTGTACTTGACGGTGAAAACTTGCGAGGCTTGATTTCCCTGCACGCCGGTCGCTAACAACATCAGCGTAGAGAACTGGCCTGCGGGTAGGACAAGAGATTGGCCGGAGCTGGCTACGGCGTCGGGGGAATTGGCCGGGCCGAAGTCGAGCAGTACTCCGTTAAATACCCGTGACGGAGTCAACAGGTTGGCCGAGTAGGAATAACCCGTGCCATCGAGGCCTCCGGTGGTGTAGGTGGAACCGTCGGTGTAGATTCCGCTCACGGTGAAATCGGAAGAAAGATCGACCGGCGTGCCGGTCCCGGTTGTGCTAACTGCTGCGCTCACGGCTAAGGTGAGAGTCAGCGTTTGCGTAATGCTGCCTGAGGTGCCGGTGACGGTTAGTGACGTAAATCCGGTGGTCGCCGTGGTACTGGCTTTGAACGCTATTTTCTGTTTATTCCCCGTGCCTGTGATCGACGCCTTCACGCCTTTGGGCAGAGTTGAGAGAGTTAGAGTCACGGCACCCGTGAAGCCGTTCAGGTCGGTGATTTTGATTACGGCATCGGCGGTTGAACTTTGATTCAAGAAGACGCTAGTCGGTCCTGAAAGCGTGAAGCCCGCGCCCCCAACGGCGGTGTTGATGGCGTTGGCGTATTGCGCCGCCAGGCCGTTGCCTACGAAGTCATCGTAGAGCCACATGAAACCGCCGATGATGTCACACTGGCTGTGCCAGCCGCTCATGATGCTTTCGACCTGGGCTGGAGTGTCGTCCTGATCCCAGAGGCCAGGGAACACCGGAACGGCGCCGAAATTCCAGCCTACGCACGGGTTGTTGCCGCTGCCGCCTGCGTAGGCCTGCAGGTGGACTCCATCGACAGTGCCGGCGAATTGAGTGTTAATTTGTGAAACTACATTCGTCCAATAGCTGCTGTCGTCGAAAGCGTCGGGCATCACGTGATAACCCAGGTTGCCGAGCATTACGCCGAATTGAACTGTGGTGGGCGAGTTGAAACTGTTCTCGTCGTCGAAGTCGATGGCATCGAGAGCGGGGATGGCGGCTTTCAGGGCTTGAAAGTCTTTGTAAAGAATGCTGCTGGGCCCAGTGCCTTGCGCTTTGACGAGAGCCGTGATGTCTTGCCAGTCTCCGACATTGGAGGAACCGACGCTGAAGGTGACGCGCTTGACCGTGCCTTGTTTGAGCTGCGCCATTTCGGCGGGGAAATTGGGATAGGTCTGATTGCCCACGTAAACTCCGCCGGAGGTTAGGGGGAACTCGCCGTTGAAATTCAGATCGCCGGCGCTGTTGACCTCGACGCTCCAGACAATGGCTTCGGTGAACCCGGAGTTTTCGATTTCGGTGATGTTGGCGGAGTTTTTATAGAAGGGTCCACCACCGAAGATGCCGGTGAAACCAGTTTGGGCGAATGCCGGTGCGCAAGACAATATCGACACAGTGAGAATGAAGATTGCAGCAACGAAATGATGATAAGGGAGCAGCGATCGTATTTTGATGTGTTGCACGTTATCTCCTGGGTGGGGCTGGTGGCAGCCGCTGACGACCTTGGGTTCGACAACAGCCAAATGGCGCGATGCGTCCCCTGCAAGTAGAGCGGATTATACACGTTCGGCAGCCCGGAATCTCAGGATCGGCACGGGTTTTGGAGGGCAGGAGAAATCGCGCCTGTCCGCTGACACAAACGTTGGAGAAGATCGCAACTTACTTCTAGTGAATCCGTTAGATTAAACTCGGATTTCTTGGCCGCGCTGCCACTAATTTCGGCGACGTTCGAAGTTAGGGAGTGGCGGTCTTTTGGCGCGGTCTTTCTCTTGGGGTGCACCCGGACTTGTGGGCGGCGCGGTAATTGTGCTGACGGGGGGGATGCGCCCAGGAAGCAGCGATGGCCCGTCGTCATCACGAAGAACAACGTTGAGCAGTGAGCTGTTGATGCGCACATTCCCACCGGGTTTGTAGTCGATAAAACCGAGCTTCCGGAATCGATTCATGAAGAAGCAGACTCGCGAACGCGTGGTCCCAACCATATCGGCCAGAGTCTCCTGACTCAATTTTGGGACCGACATTTCCGTCACGCCTTCGTTGCCGAAGTGCGCCATCAAGAGAAGAACACGCGCCAGCCGCTTTTCGCTGGAGTTGAAAAGCTGGTCGACCAAGTCATCTTGATAACGGATGTTTCGCTTCAATAAGTACCTCAGGAACAGGGCCGACAATTTCGGCTCGACGGCCAAGGCAGACATCATGGCCTTCTTCTCAACATGCAGCAGTGTGCAGTCGGTCATTGCGACCGCGGACGACATACGTAGCGGTTGGTCGGCAAGGCCGCCTTCTCCAAAGAAATCGCCTTCGTTCAAAATCCCCAGAACGGCTTCTTTCCCGGCTTCCGACACAACCGTGAGTTGCACCTTACCCTTTTGGATAAAAAACAATCCGTCGGTGGAATCGCCTTGTGCGAATATCGCGCCCTCTTTCGGAAAAGACACCATTTCCCTGCCCTTTCCAATCGTCGAAAGGAAGATGTAGGGATTGAAATCGAGTCTCTTCTTCGCGGGAGCCATTGCGTAGTCACCAAGCGGCGTTGTCAACGATGTTTGATATGTCGCCATTTGAAGTATGAGCTGAGAGATAAGTACTGTCTGAGCAATAGCGCTCACCCGAGTGTGCTCAGAGTTTGTCTTTGAGGCGGTTTTCGCTGAGGCTATCTCATGTTCTCAAGAGGCTAACGCGCATTGAATCTCGACCCTCTACGCGGCATAGCACACTCTGGTAGCTCGAACCCGCATGAAAGCTGAAAGTTGCGTGAGCAAAATTGAACAGCGTTCGGCGGAGGAAATGGAGATCATGAGAGAACGCAAAAGAAAGACTAGCGTCATCTCGACCGCTCTCAGGAGACCCTATGTGGATTCTTTCAAAGCAGGCAAAGCAAATTGCGCTCGCCCACTCCGAACTTGAGTTGCTAATGGTGGAGCGCGCGTCAGAGCTTCAAGCGCTATCGAAGCGGCTGCTTCAGGTGCAAGATGAAGAACGAAGGAAACTCTCCCGCGACTTGCACGACACCACCGGCCAAACCCTGGCTGCGCTGAAGATGAGTGTTTCGTTCCTTCACGAAACATGCCAGCGAGATCCGGCCTCGCGCGCCATCGCGTCCGATGTTTTGGCGTTAGCGGACCAGGCGATTCGGGAAATTCGAACGATGTCCTACCTGCTACATCCGCCGCTATTGGATGAAGTAGGTTTCACGTGTGCGGCCGAATGGTACGTGGAGGGCTTTGCCAAGAGGAGCGGAATCGACGTAAGCGCACATATGAGCGATTCGCGTGAAAGACTTCCGAAGAGGATGGAGCTTGCCCTCTTCCGGGTGCTTCAGGAGAGTTTGACGAATGTACATCGACATTCCGGAGCGTCGGCCGCCAAGGTATGTTTTCAGAAGCAACCCGAAGTCGTAATTCTGGAAATACGCGATTTCGGCCGGGGCATACCCGCGGACAGGTTGGTGCGGCTTCGCCAATCCAGCGCGGAAACGGGAGTCGGCCTGGCGGGAATGCGCGAGCGAATGCACGAACTGACCGGCAAGCTTGAAATAGACTCGGATGGTCGGGGAACGATGGTGCGCGCTACCGTCCCACTGTATGCAGTGACTCAATCGATACAGATGGCAGGTTTGGAGCGGGGAGCGTCGCTGGGCTCCGGACAGGAGTGCCAATGAATGAGTCGATGCAGAGCGTCGACCGACTCGATTAGTCCGCTGGCATGGGCGCGGCCACGGGGCGTGCTTTCGCAGTAACCGGAATTTCCGCAGGCGTTTCCATCCACTTGCGAACTTCGGGTAGGGCTTGGCGCATAGCAACTTCGCCGGCGCGGATCAATTCACCGGCGCGCTTGAAATCGTCGTAGGCAAAGCCAGCTACGTCGGGCTCGATTACGAGATCGGCAGGACCCCGCCAGAGATGGCTCATCTGATCCTGGGCGATCGCGAACGATTGTCCAATCACGTCAAAGAGGTGCCGTGGGGCGCCGTTTTTGTTCCACTGCCCCCTCAAATGCACGGCCAGCACACGCTGTGCGCCCATCTCGCGCAGAGGGCGCGTGGGCACGGGATACGAGAGCATGCCATCGACCAGCCAGCGTCCGCGAATGTTGACCGGCAAAAACATTCCGGGATAGGCGCAACTCGCTCGCACCGGATCGACGATCGAACCTGAGTGAAACACGATGCCTTCGCCACTGTTGAAGTCGGTCGCCGTCACGCCCAGAGGAATGCGCAATTCTTCGAAAGTCTTCACTTTCAAAGTGCGCGCAAGAAACGACACCATGCGGTCGTTGGTAGCAAAACCGTAACGGGAGACGGTCCAGCGGGCGAAGGTGGTGAAACGCACGGAGTGCGCAACTTTTTCTAATTCCTCGATCGAAAGCCCGCTGCAATAGGACGCGCCGATCAGTGCTCCTACGCTGGTGCCAGCGACGACGCGGATCGAAATTCCTTCTTCTTCGAGGACCTTGAGTACTCCGATGTGCGCCATACCGCGGGCGAAGCCGCCACCCAGCGCGAGCCCGATTGCGGGGAGCCGTGGCTCAACTCCGGCGGCCTTGCGGGATAGCTCCCGTCCAAAGGCCTGAACCGACCGGACGATCTTGCCAATACTCTTCACCGGAACCCCACGTCCCCGGTTTGCGGGAACTTCCCCCTACCACATGAATATAGGATGCCATGATTTTTGGGAAGGCTGCAGACCACTTTTGTGCCATCCGGCATTACGGCAGAGCCGCCAATGTGTTACCGGTTGTTACCCGTCGGAAGCAGGGGATGACTAACTCCTTCAATTTTGCTAAGTTGCGATTATGGTGCGCGAGATATCGGCGGGCGGGGTCGTGATCCGGAAGCGTGAAGATGCCTGGTGGATGGCGGCCATCGAACCGCCTGACGACTCAGCCCGCACGTCGACCGGTCCTTCCCCGCGTGCGGCCAAGTCGAAAACGGTGCTGGCTTTGCCCAAGGGTCTGGTCGATCCGGGCGAGAAGCCCCTTGAAACGGCGCTTCGGGAGGTTCACGAGGAGACTGGAGTAACCGCCGAACTGATCGCCAAGCTCGCCGACATCAAATACGTCTATACGCGGTCCTGGGGGGACGGCAGCCGGGTTTTCAAGATTGTGAGCTTCTACTTGATGCGCTACCGCTCCGGACGCATTAACGAAATCTCACCAGCTATGCGAATTGAAGTGGCGCGAGCTCTTTGGGTGCCTTTGCAAGATGCTCCGACGCTGCTCGCGTATAAGGGAGAAAAGCAAATGGCGAAGCGGGCCCTCGAGTATGTGCAGAGCCATTCCGAAGTTTGAGGCGCAAGACTCGCAATTCATCGTAAGCCTTTTCGTACCGCATAATGGCTTCATGCCCCACATCAAAGCCCGTCATCGATCGCAGGCGAGTCCTGTTTGCTTTCCGCTTCAACTAAATTCCTGGATTCCCTGCGTATTTCTATTCGCGTTTTTGCAGGCGTTGCCCTCGGCGGCAAGAGACAGGTCTGCTCCTGCACAAGATCCCGGCTATGTTGAGGCGCTCGCAACCGCAGACCACTTCATGCAGGCGTGGCAGTCAGGCGACATCGGGAACGGTACGGCGCTACTTTCGAGTCACTCCAAAGAAAAAGCAACGACAGAGGCGCTGGAGAATTTTTTCGACGGCTCTCGTCTCTCCGCCTATGAAGTTGGGCGCGGCAAATTGATAAAGCGCGGGAGATATGAGTTCCCTGTTGTTCTTGTCAGCGCGAATGAGAAAGGCAGTCACGTGCGACGCCGCTTCTCAAGCGTTGTGGTCGTCGATACCGGCCATAACGACTGGGCAGTCGACAAACTGCCGTAGGAATACACTACTGATGCTAATTGTTACCCGCTAATTGCTGAATTATTCCGATCGAGGCTCGAACATGAAGGGCATTCATAAAGTTGCCATTCTCGGCGCCGGAACCATGGGCGCGCGTATCGCCGCACATTTTGCCAACGCCAGCGTCCCAAGCTACCTGCTCGATATCGTTCCGGAGGATGTTGCGCCCGGCACTCCTCCCGCAGCGCGAAATAAGATCGCCGCCGCAGGTCTGGATGCCGCGAAGAAATCCAAGCCCGCGGCTTTCATGGACGCACCACTGGTGCGCTTTGTCACCGTCGGTAACTTCGACGATGACTTAAAAAAGCTGGCTGAGGTCGACTGGATTATCGAAGCTGTCGTCGAGAATCTCGAGATCAAACGAACTCTTCTGCGCAAAGTGGAAGCGATTCGCAAGCCCGGTACCATCATCACTACCAATACGAGCGGCCTGCCCGTGGGCAAGATTGCCGAGGGCTTTTCTGAGGACTTCAGGAAGACTTGGTTCGGTACACACTTCTTCAATCCGCCGCGCTATATGCGCCTGCTGGAAATTATTCCTACGCCCGAAGCCGACCGTGCCGCCATCGACGCTGTCTCGCATTTTTGCGATGTGAGCCTCGGCAAGGGAGTGGTGCTCGCCAAGGACACTCCCAATTTCATCGGCAACCGCATCGGCACTTTCTCGGTGTTGAACGTCATGCGGCTCATGCAGGAAATGGATTTCAGCATTGAAGATGTCGACGCTCTCACCGGACAAGCCGTGGGATGGCCGAAGTCGGCAACTTTCCGCACCATTGATCTGGTTGGGTTAGACATTCTGGGGCACGTGGTGAAGAACATGACGGCGAATGTCCAGGATGAACGCAGTGAGTTGAGCTTGCCAGATTTCTACAAGCAGATGCTCGAACGCAAGTGGCTGGGCGACAAAACCAAAGGCGGTTTCTACAAGAAAAGTGTGGCGCGGGCGACCTCGCCCGGCGAATCTGGCAAAGAAGACGCGCGCATGGCACTCGATTGGAAGACGCTGGAATACCGGCCCCGGCAGAAACCGAAGTTTGCCGCGCTCGATATGGCCAAAAATATCGAAGACACCGGAGCGAGACTGCGCATGCTGCTTGGCCTTGACGGCAAAGCTCCGCAGAAGGGCGACAAAACGGGAGAATTTTTGTGGGCGGCGTTGTCCGACCTATGGACTTACTCCGCGAATCGCGTGTCTGAGATTTCCGATTCGATTGTAGAGATCGATCGCGCCATGCGGCTGGGCTTCAATTGGGAACTTGGTCCGTTTGAACTGTGGGATGCGGCTGGGGTTGAGGCTACCGTCGAGCGGATGAAAAAGGAAGGTAAGCCGGTCGCTGCAAAAGTTGAACAGCTGCTCGCATCGGGGAAGAAGACCTGGTATCTGGACGATCCTCAGGCGGCTTCGGGGCGCGTTTACTTCGATCTCGCGACAAACGACTACCAGCGCGTAGCCGTGCCGGCTGGGGTATGGTCGGTGACGGTCGCCAAGAAATCGAATGGCGTGGTGAAGAAGAATTCGGGCGCGTCGCTGGTCGATCTCGGCGATGGAGTAGGGTGCATCGAATTCCACTCGAAGATGAATTCGCTGGGCGCGGACATCGTTGGCTTCATTCTGCAAACCCTCAAGCCCGGCGGCGCTGGAGACAACTTTGACGCCTTCGTCATGACCAATGACGCCACGAATTTCTCGGTGGGCGCCAACCTCATGCTGTTGCTGATGAGCGTGCAGGAAGAAGAATGGAACGACGTCGATCTCGCCATCCGGCAATTCCAGAGCATGACGCAGGCCATCAAATTCTCGCCGAAGCCCGTGGTGGTCTCTGCATTTGGATTATGTTTGGGCGGCGGAACGGAAATTTCGTTGCACGCCGCCGCACGCCAGCCCCACGCTGAACTTTACACGGGGTTAGTGGAAGTGGGTGTTGGGCTCCTTCCGGGCGGCGGAGGCTGCAAGGAGATGCTGCTTCGCGCGGTGGACGGAGCGGCGGCGGCGCGCGGAGGAAAGGGTTCCGGCGATGCGCTCGCCGGCTCCATCGAGATGCTTGAAGCGATCAGGCGAGCATTTGAGACGATTGCAACCGCGAAAGTCGCCACGTCGGCACCCGAGGCGCGCGGCCTTGGCTTTCTCTCCGAAAGTGATCGCATCTCCATGAATCGTGAGCGCATCCTTTCCGATGCCAAGGCTCGCGCGCTCGAACTGATGCGTGCCGGCTATGAACCGCCCGTCCCTCGCATTGACATCCCGGCTCCCGGCGAGAGTCTTCTGGCGACGCTACGCCTGGGCGTTCACATGATGCGGCAGGGCGACTACATCACGGACTACGAAGTGAAGCTGGGAGGAAAAATCGCCGAGGTGCTGTGCGGCGGGAATGTCACGCCGGGAACTCCAGTGAGCGAGCAGTACATCCTCAATCTCGAGCGCGAGGGATTTAAGTCGCTGTGCGGCGAGAAGAAAACCCAGGAGAGAATTCAGTACACGCTAAAGACGGGGAAAACGCTGAGGAATTGAAGATAGAGGGTCCGAGATTACGAAACCCTTCCGTTACTCCACTGGTGAGATATATATCACTGATATATACTCTTCGTAGTCCTAGGAGCCAAGAATGCCCAAGATCGACATCGCGAAGCTCTTCCAAAACGGCCGCAGCCAGGCGGTGCGGCTGCCACGGGAGTTTCGATTTGAAGGCGACCGGGTGCGCATCCGACGCGTGGGCCAAGGGGTGCTGCTCGAACCAATCATTCAGGATCCGAAGGAATGGTTTCGCAAACTCGATGAATTGAATTCCGAGCCATTCCCCTCCCGTGGCAAACAACCTCCGGCGACGAAGCGACCGGCTATTAGGTGAGCTACCTATTGGACACGAACGCTTGTATCGCGCTGATAAATGGGACGCCAGCCGCGGTTCGCAACCGGTTTGAGCAAGCGATCCGCGGGAACCTGCGAGTCTATATTTCCTCGATCGTGGCCTTTGAACTTTGGTATGGAGTTGCCAAGAGCGCGCGCACCGAAGCGAACACGCGGCGGGTTGAAATGCTGATGTCCGGTGCGGTCATCGCGCTTCCGTTCGACAACGAAGATTCCCGAGCGGCCGGCTCGATCCGAGCAGTCCTGGAAGCCGCCGGCAGACCGATTGGCGCATACGACTACTTGATCGCCGGTCAGGCTCAGGCGCGTCAACTCACGCTGGTGACGGCCAACATATCTGAGTTCTCCCGCGTGAAGGGGCTCAAGTGGCAAGACTGGGCGAAGCCGTAAAACCTCTGCCTGCGCTACAATCGGCGTTATGCGAACTCTTCTGCGAACGATTCAGCCCATCCTTGGAGTCTTGGTATTAGGAAGCCTTCTCGGACTAACCACAGCCAAAGCGCAGCAGCCTGCGACTCCGAAGGAGGCTCCGCCCGACGTTCCAGATGCAATTCAGGTTCCGGCGGGCGCTGAGGTTGTCCTTTACACGCATGCAACCGGATCTCAGATTTACACCTGCAAAGCGGGCGCCGATGGCAAGTTCGGTTGGACGCTCAAGTCTCCCGAGGCCGAACTTCACGACCGGAAAGATAAAGTGATCGGACAACATGGGGCCGGTCCCAGCTGGAAGCTGAAGGATGGCAGCGAAGTTACAGGCAAGGCAACCGCACACGTTGATTCGCTGGATAGCGAGTCCATCCCATGGCTGCTGGTGAATGTCGTGAGCCATTCCGGCAACGGTTTGCTCAGCAACGTGAGTGCGATTCAACGCGTACACACGCACGGCGGCAAGCCGCCGGCTGAAGGCTGCGATGCGTCGCACGGCGACGCCGAAACTAAGAGCAGTTACACAGCCGACTATTACTTCTACGCGCCCGCCAAGTGAACCGGGTACGCGAAACATTTGAAAAAACTTAATTCGCTAAGTCTTAGAATGATTACCGTAGAGAAAATTGCCGTCAGTAGAATTCCCGCCAGGAACATTCAACAATGTTACTTAGCGGGAAGGAATGCAGTGAAATATCATGTTATCTACGAGCAGTCGGCAGCAGGGTGGACCGCCTATTCTCCCGATCTACCTGGCCTCGGAGCACGGGCAGAGACTTTGGAGGAGACAAAGAAACTCATCCGCGAAACGATGGAGCTTCACCTCGAAGGCATGCGCCGACAAGGCAGCCCGCTCTCAGAACCTAGCGAGACAATCGAAATCATGAAGGTGGATGCCCATGCATGAGGTCGTCATCGCCTCTTCCGTTCGTACGCCGGTGGGGCGCGCCTCCAAAGGTGCGCTCCGCGCGACCCGCCCTGACGAACTGGCGGCCGTCGCCATCAAGGGCGCGCTGGATCGCGTGCCGCAACTGGATGCCAAAGAAATTGAGGACGTAATCTTCGGCTGCGCCATGCCCGAGGCCGAGCAAGGAATGAATGTTGCTCGCATTGCCGCGCTGCGCGCCGGGCTGCCTGTAGAGGTCTCAGCGCTCACTATCAACCGCTTCTGCTCGTCGGGCCTGCAGGCGATAGCGATGGCAGCAGAACGCATTATGGCTGGCGGGGCCGAAGTTATCGTCGCAGGTGGCACGGAATCCATGACGATGATTCCGATGGGAGGCCACAAAATCTCGCCGAACCCGTGGCTGGTCGATCATTATCCAGACGCGTACCTAAACATGGGTCTCACTACCGAGCGCGTGGCTCAGCGTTTCAGCATCACGCGCGAAGCGGCGGACGAATTTTCCCTGCGCAGCCACCAGAAGGCACTGGCTGCAATCCAGGCAGGAAAGTTCGCCGATGAAGTTGTGCCCGTGCCGGTAAGCTTTACGACCCCAAACGGATCGAAGCCAAAGCGGCAAGAAATTATTTTCAAGATGGACGAGGGCCCGCGCGCCGACACTTCGCTGGAAGCTTTGCTCGCCCTGAAGCCCGCGTTCCACGTGAAGGGTACGGTGACGGCTGGCAATTCTTCGCAAATGTCCGATGGCGCGGCGGCTGCAGTTGTTATGTCGGCTGAACGTGCGAAAACCCTGGGCATCAAACCGATGGCACGCTACGTTTCATTCGCCACCGCGGGATATAAGCCAGAAGAAATGGGACTTGGCCCCGTGTTTGCGATTCCGAAAGCTTTGAAGATGGCGGGACTGAAGCTCTCCGACATCGACGTGATCGAGCTGAACGAAGCCTTCGCCGCGCAATCGCTGGCGGTGATCAAAGAAGCCGCACTCGACCCGGACAAGGTAAATCCCAACGGCGGCGCGATCGCTCTCGGGCATCCTCTGGGCTGTACCGGGGCCAAGCTGACGGCCGCGATCATCCGCGAACTCAAGCGCCGCAGCGGGCGTTACGGCATGGTTACGATGTGCGTGGGCGGCGGCATGGGCGCGGCCGGGATTTTCGAGAACCTCGCGTGACAATTCTCTACTGACTCTTTACGCACTTTTACCCGGCGCTGGGATATCCTTTCTGTGTACGGCAACGTCCAAAGAAACAGAGCGATCCCCACGCTCTTGTTCGGCTAGTTTGATGTTCGGTTGGTAGGAGGTGCGTCATGCGGCTCTCCAGCCTGGTGGTTGCGGTAGTATTGCTGTTCTCCTCAGCTGTATTCGCACAACATTCTTCAACTGGCGGCGCTTCGAGCAGTCCGTCGCCTGCCGCGGCTCCCAGCAGCCCCCCACCTGCGCCTGCTCCCAGCCCTTCGCCGAGCGCTTCGTCAAATACAGCATCGACCGCTGCCTCAGTTTCGAGCGTGTCGCACACCAGCGCTCCCAGCAGTCCCAGCCCAGCGAGTATTCCCGAGAGCCACGCGGCACCCATCCCAAGTTCGTCGGGCAGCCATGCCTCGAGCCCGTCGTCTTCGGATTGGAGCGCGTCCAGAGCGGCGTCCCCGGCGCGCTCGTCCGAACCGAACGGGGGTCGTGTGATCTCGGGCGAAAGACTGTCTGGCAACGAGGGCAGGATCGTTTCCTCTCAGCGCATTGGGGAAGCTCCGCTAGTAAAAGAAAAAGACCGCAAGACTCCTGAGCCGGATCTGCGGCGCCGAATCTGCACCAACGGCACGTGCAAGGAACCAGAGCCGAACCCCGAACAGGCTGACCTGCGCCGCAGAATCTGTACAAACGCGCCATGCCCGTGCCCGCCCGGACAGTCGGCGGACAAGAACGGAAACTGCATCACCCCGCCAGCCCACGCACAGAAGGCATCTGCTTGCCAGCCGAACGAATACTGGAATGGCACCGCCTGTATGGCCGCGAATCGGTGCCGTGCGGGGGAATCGTGGAACGGAGTCGAGTGCGTAAACCCCGGTCAATGCGCGGTGTTCAGCTCCCGAGCAAGTCTGTTGACCATGGACGCACGCAGCATTCACAGAGACAAGGACGCGGCCTGCAACAACGATCCTTACGGACAGGAGTGCATGCGCCTTACGCAGAGTTACAATTCGGCGGTGCTGAGCTACGAAATGTTACTGAATGAGGCTCCCGTGAGTTGCCGAACCATGCTAGCCGATCCTCTATCTCTTTGAGGGACAGCGGTGGACTCTGGCACGAGCAGTGGGGTTAAGGATGCCCAAACTCGGCTCTGCACCAAGGTTCATCCTTACACCTCGTCGAAAACCTAGAAGCTTTGCGCTATTTGCGCTATTATTGATGTGGCGGTTTAGCTTCCGGTAGAGTGGAAACCACCAAGCGTCTGCTTCGGAGGTGCGTTATGCGGCTCTCCTGCCTGGTTGTTGTCGTTCTCCTCGTTGTTACTTCCAGTATTTTTGCGTAACACTCTTCGGCAGGCTCGTCCGTGAGCTTTTCTGGCGGCGGTTCTCACGGTGGCTCGGTCGGAAGCAGTTCCGGAAGCTACTCGTCGAGCGCTCACAGTTCGGGAGCTTCAGCCCCACATGGCTCTGGGGCGCAGTTGGCTCACTCAACTCAGTTGGCTCACTCGACACCCAGCGGTTTGAACATTCGCCAGGCGGCGCTCAAGCCGAACGCGACGGCAACCGGAACCCAAGCGGAAAAGCGAGGGTTCTTCTCTCACCTGCGGCATCCTTTCTTGAAACCCACGCCCATGCTGGAGACTTCGTTGCGACTTCCCGTATGCAAGAAGCAACCGTGCACGCTTCCGATCTGTCCGCACGGACAGAGTCTGAACGGAAATGGTGTTTGCGCGGCTACGAACCTCGGTGCCCTAAGTTGTCAGACAGGAAACTACTCGGGCGCTGGCGCGTGCTACCCGGACGATTGCCAAGGGCTCGCTTTGGCTCTGAATAGCCTGGCTTTGATTCCGGACGAAGAGGCTCGGAAGGCGAAGGGCCAGATCTTACAGCAGGATTATGCGTGGTGCCGGCAGCTGCGATCAGTTTTTCCTCCATATTGGGCAGCCAACTCCTCGCTGAACTTTTTAGCGGACCTTCGCTAAGATAGTTCGGTGGGTTACAAGATGTAGCCAATCGCCGGGCTTACATCACCAAAGTACGTCGATTCGCGAGTTGCGCCAGCATCCACGGGAGTGACTTTAGACACTCCCAACAGGGTTTGCGCCTCTATCATTCCCACTCCCATCGAATTAGAATAGCTGGTACTTCATTTAGTTCCCCAGCGCTGTGCGGCTCCTTTAGAGGATCAACCTATATATGGCTACGACTACAGCAGTTCCGAAGACTAGAATTTCTGGTGGCAGCTTTCTGCTTGAAGAGCGCAACACGGACGAAGTTTTTACTCCCGAAGACTTTAGCGAGCAGCACCGGCTCATCGCTCAGACAGCGGAAGAATTCGCGGTCAACGAAATATTGCCGAACGTTGACAAGATCGAGCACAAAGACTTCTCCGTCTCGAGGGCTCTGTTGAAGAAGGCCGGGGACTTGGGGCTGAGCGGGGCTGAAATCCCGGAGGCGTACGGCGGCCTCGAAATGGACAAGGTGACTGCGGCTGTGATCGCCGACCATCTTGCAAAATACGCCAGCTTCGCGACGACCTGGGGCGCGCACAGCGGCATCGGCCTGCTTCCGATCGTTTACTTCGGCACCGAGGAGCAGAAGCAGAAATATTTGCCGCGCCTGGCCGCGGGCGAAATTGTCGGCGCGTATGCGTTGTCGGAGGCTTCTTCCGGCTCCGATGCCCTGAACTGCCGCGCTCGCGCTGAGCTATCTTCTGACGGCAGGCACTACATTCTGAACGGCGAAAAGATGTGGATCACGAACGCCGGCTTCGCCGATCTGTTTACGGTTTTTGCCAAGATTGATAGCGAGAAGTTCACCGCGTTTCTAGTGGAGAGAACCTTTTCCGGCTTCTCCGTTGGCGCCGAAGAGCACAAGCTGGGCATTCGCGGGTCCTCCACTTGCCCCATCATTTTGAACGACTGCAAAGTTCCGGTTGAGAACCTGCTCGGTGACATCGGTAAGGGGCATGTGATCGCGTTCAACATTCTGAACGTCGGGCGATTCAAGCTGGGTGCGGCGTGCCTGGGCGGAGCACGGCATTCTCTCGGCCACGCCATTACGTATGCCAAACAGCGCAAAGCCTTCGACAAAGTCATCGCCGACTTCGGTCTGATACGAGAAAAAATCGCCAACATGGCGACTCTGACTTACATAGGCGAATCGCTCATCTATCGCACCGTGGGGATGATGGACGTCGCGCTGAATGAAGTCGACAAATCTGGTCCCGAGGCGATGAAGGAAACTCGCAAAGCCATCGAAGAATATGCGGTGGAGTGCTCCATTATCAAAGTTTGGACTTCGGAAATGGTCGATTACGTGGTCGATGAGACCATGCAAATCTACGGCGGCTACGGCTTCGTCGAAGAATATCCCGCGGAGCGCGCCTACCGCGATGCGCGGATCAACCGCATCTTCGAAGGCACCAATGAGATCAATCGCCTTATCATTACAGGGTTTCTGCTGAAGCGCGCCATGAGCGGACAGCTACCGCTTATGCCGGCGATCAAGAAGCTGATGGACGAAGTGCTCTCTGGGCCTTCCATGAGCGAGGATATAGAGGGGCCACTCGCCGAAGAGCGCAAACTCGTGAGCCAGGCAAAGAAGCTTGGCCTGTTCGCCGCCGGATCGGCCACACAGAAATACATGCAGGCCATTCAGGATCAGCAGGAGATCATGGGCGCAATCGCCGACATGACCATGGAAACGTATGCCATGGAATCGGCCGTGCTCCGCGCACAAAAGATAGCCGAGGCGAATGGAGAAGCGGCTGCCGCTCTTCCGATTGCAATGACCCGCGTCTATCTCACGCAGGCGATGGAAAAAGTCGAATCTGCCGCACGGAAGGTCATCGCCGCGGTCGCCGAAGGCGATATGCTTCGCACTCAGATGGCTATTTTGCGTCGTCTGGCCAAGCACGAACCATTCAATACCATCGAACTGCGACAGCAGATTGCTCAGAGGGTTATCGAACGAGGGAAGTACACCCTGGCGTAGGCTTTGTGGAACCCTGCCGCAAAGAACAACGAAGAACTCTCTTCGATAAGCCTCGCGGGCTCCATCGCCGTTGCGCTTACAGGAAACCCCGTAGCCAATGCGGGGAATCTCCTGTATCTCAAGTTAACGTCAGAGTTGAATGTCATAACTTTGAGTAATGCTTACATTCTGGCCGTGGAGTACCGCATAAGTCAGCGCTTCTATTCCGCTCCTGAGCAGCCGAACACTATTTCCTGAACCCTCAATAATTTGTAGGCTCGCAAACAATCCGAATTTGCCGCACGAATCATGACATGTTTTTTGGCACAGCGCGTGCTAGATCGCTACGCGTTTGACGTTGGCTTGCGCGCCACACTTCGATGCCGTCTCGCGGCCCGCCTGATCCACGTCTTCATTTCAGTCAATAAAACTGCGGAGGACGCAATGAAAAGCACGAAGACTTGTGTTCGTCTTACCCGGCCCCGAGTTGTTGGCATGACTCTTTTGTGTTTCTTCACGTTGTCATTGTCGGAAGTTGCAACTGCTCAAGGTTGGGTGTCAACATCAACCCAGGCCGTTGGTCCCATGCTTGCGAATGCAACTTCGCAAGGCGCTCTGCCGGACACAGCTTCGGTTCACGTGAATCTGGCGCTTCAGATACAAAATCGCGCGGCCTTGGTTAACTACGTCCAGTCGATCACGAACCCGGCCAGTCCGCTGTACGGCCAGGAATTGCAGCCGTCGGATTTTCTTGCCAGCTACGCTCCGTCCTCGACTCAAGTGCAGGCGGTGGTTAATTACTTGAGCCAACAGGGATTTCAGAATGTCGCGGTCGAACCAAACAATTTGATGATCGCCGCAGATGGCACAACAGCCACGGTTCGTCAGGCATTCAACACGCAACTGGAATCGTACTCGGTGAATGGGGTTTCGCTGTACGCGAACTTGAGCACCGCGCAGGTACCGGCAAATCTTGGAGGAATTGTCGCGGCTGTCTTGGGACTGAACAACGCCGCCGTGATGGCCCTGCCCACGGTAAGCGTGCCAACTTTTCCTGGCTCCTATCGTCCGATGAATTTGTGGACGGCTTATGACGTGGGCAGCACGCCCACGGGATCGAAAACTCCTATCGCAATTTTCGCCGAGGGGAATGTGAGCGGCGTGATCAGCGATTTGCGGCTGGCCGAAACCAACAACAAGCTTCCTCAGGTTCCGGTGACAGTGGTGCAGGTCGGCTTGGCGAGCACCGATACTTCGGGCGTCGATGAATTCGACATGGACACCCAGTATTCGACCGGCCTTGCCGACACAGTTTCCCGGCTCTACATTTATACGACAACATCGTTAAGCGATTCCGACACGGCACTGATGTTCAATCATTTCGCGGCGCAAAAGCTGGCGAGGGCCGGGAGCGCTTCCTTCGGCATCTGCGAAGCATTCCCATATCTCGATGGTTCGATGCTTGCCGATGACAATTCTTTTCTTGAAGCTGCGGCGCAAGGTCAAACAGTTTTCGCCTCCAGCGGCGATAACGGCTCTGCGTGTGGCGTGGTCGGCGTGAATGGCGTGACGGGAGCAGGCGCGCCCATGGTCGAGTACCCGGCCTCCTCGTCTTATGTCATTGGCGCGGGCGGCACAACCCTGATCACCAACAGCGATGGAACCTACGATCAGGAAATCGCGTGGTACGCCGGCGGCGGCGGAGTCAGCCAATTCGAGCTGTCGCCTTTCTGGCAGACTTCCGTGAACCCGTTCTCTACTCTGGGCAAGGCCGTGCCGGATGTTGCCATGGACGCCGACCCCAACAGCGGCGTCTATATCTGGCTGAACGGAACGGAGCAATGTTGCTATGGTGGCACCAGTTTGTCGTCGCCACTATCGCTCGGCGCGTTCGCACGCTTTCAAAGCGCCCACGCGAATAAGGTCGGATTCGCCGGTCCCGCTTTTTACAGCGGAGCTACGCCTGTTCCGAATCCCGCCTCTCCGGTTGGGTTCCACGACATCATTCTGGGCGGGAATGGTCTCTTCACTGCATTGCCTGGCTACGACGCGGTCACGGGTCTTGGGACATTCGACATTGCAAAATTCGACGCCGCACTCCCCGCTCAGAAATAATGGTGTGAGCTGGGAGAGTCTTGGCTATCCCTCGCACCTGGGCGCCGGAGTGCGCGATTTGTGGCAGCACAAAGATCTAGGAAAATTCACGGGGAAATTCCTCGCGCAGGTACCCTCGCATAGGGTGGTAATGGTGACGGTGAAACCCTGACGCCGTCGTCGCCATTCTTCGGCTTGCGCGTCGATTCTTGTTAGTTCTTGGGGAAGTTCGGGTCAGCCTTCACTTCCTCGATCTGGGCCGTGTGGCGCGCACTGTGGGCCGAAATCAGAAGCAGCCACTGGTAGCCGTCGAGCGTTCCGAACACGGGATGGTCGAAGAAGTGATCACGAAGGTCGTCGTTGGTGGTGCGAATGTAATCCATCGTCGCTTTGCGGCTTTCCTCGAAGGCTTTCGTCAGATCGGCTTCGGTCGCCCAGCGGCCTGTGGGACGAAGGAACTCCGGCGCTTGCGCTTTGTGGCTGCGATCCGGAACCCTCTGCAATATCATTTCATCCTTGCCTTTGACTTGCTCGCGCTTTTCTGGCGCCGCGGGAGACATCATGATCTTCTGCTCCACCAATCCTGAGAGTGAGGATTCCGATACTGCGATGTGCTCGGCCACTTCCGCCACCGACCAGCGGTCCGGCGCCGGCTTGAACGTCCACTGCTTCTGCGAAAGTCCGGAAATGGATTTCAGAAAATTATCCCGCGTGGTTTGAAAACTCTTCAGCGCTGACTCGCGCTCTTCCGGAGTTAGGGTCGGAGACACGCTCTGGGCCCATCCGGAAACGGCCGAGAGGCTCGACACCATGAATAAAACAAGAATTGCAGCAGTTTTCTTCAATCGCATGATCTTCCTCAGTCGTGGGATTTTGCAGCGGAGTTATTCTAGCGCAGAATCAGGACTTGGTCTTCAACTCTTCCATCACGCTCTGGATCAGATCCTTTGCGTCAGTCAGGCTCTTCATAATGATCTGGATATCCATGACCGGCTTGCCCGGCCAGCGCTGGCTTTGGCAATAAATCCCGTGTTGGCCAACCAGGGCCATAGCATCGGTGATCGTATCCATGGTCACGGCGAGCCGCCCTCGCGGAACGCCCATCATCGTCTCGTAATGCTCAAGTTCTTCCTGCTTTTCATCGAATACCGGCATACGCCGATTGTAACCGCCGTGGCCAATGGAGCATAATGACCAGTCCACTCACATATTCCTTTCCGGCGCGTCTAACTATGCGTTGCGAAGCATTCAAAAGGAGAGTCCATGCAAAAACGAATTGCCTACCTCGCCGCTCTGACCATTGCATTCACAACCGCCGCCTTCGCTCAAGGCCGCCCCAGTCCTGCGGCGTCGGCTACATGCGACTTGGGTGGAGGCAGGACCATTAAGACCGATTACTCCAGCCCGCGCATGAAGGGCCGCAAGATATTCGGCGAGCTTGTGCCTTTCGGTGAGGTCTGGCGAACTGGCGCGAATGACGCGACCACCTTCGTCCCGAGTAGCGATGTTTCGGTTGGCGGCAAAACCGTTCCTGCGGGCAGCTACACCATTTTTACCGTACCCGCCGCGGACAAATGGACGCTGATCGTCAACAAGAAGACGGGCGAGTGGGGCATCCCTTACAAATATGAAAGCGATGATCTGGTCCGCGTCGACATGAGCGTTTCCAAGCTGCCCTCGCCGATGGAGAACTTCACGATTGCCTACGACAAATCGGCGGGTAGTTGCACTTTGCGCATGGAGTGGGAGACGACAAAAGCGTCGGTGCAGATTATGGCGAAGTAAGGGATGAAACGATTGTTGATTGCTGATTGTTGATTGAAAATCGCAGCCGCCGTCGGGTTTTCAATCGACAATCACAAATCATCAATCAGCAATTACACCGCCGGCTTCCATCGCAGCACCGGTTTCCTCGCTGCCGCGGTTTCATCGAGCCGTGAAACTCGCGTGGAGTGCGGCGCATCGAGAACCGTCTGCGGATTTTCTTCTACTTCTTCGGCAATCGATTTCATAGCTTCGATAAACAAATCCATCTCTTCCACGGATTCGCTTTCAGTTGGCTCGATCATCAGCGCGCCGGGCACGATCAGCGGAAATGCCGTAGTGTAGGGGTGAAATCCGTAATCGATGAGCCGCTTGGCGATGTCCATAGTGCGCACGCCTTTTTTCGCTTGCAGCTTATCGCTGAATACTACTTCGTGCATGGTCGGCGTGGAGTACGGCAGATCGTATGTGCCCTCCAGCCCCTTGCGAATGTAATTTGCATTGAGCACCGCATCCTCGGTGGTCTGGCGTAAGCCGTCCGGCCCGTTCGCCTGGATGTAAGCGAGGGCGCGCACGAACATGCCGAAGTTGCCGTAGAACGCGCGCACCCGGCCAACTGACTGCGGACGGTTGTAGTTGAAACCGAGCGTGTTATCCGGCTTGGCAACTAAAACCGGCGTCGGCAAGAATGGTTCGAGTTTCTTCTTGATCGCGACCGGCCCCGACCCCGGCCCGCCGCCACCGTGCGGCGTGGAAAAAGTTTTATGCAGATTCAGGTGCATCACATCGACACCGAAATCGCCCGGCCTCACCTTACCCACAAGTGCATTCATGTTCGCGCCATCCATGTAAAGCAGGCCGCCTTTGGCGTGGAGAATGTCTGCGATCTTGTGAATTTCCTGCTCAAAGACTCCCAAAGTATTGGGGTTGGTCAGCATGAGCGCGGCGACGTCCTCATTCATCTGCGCTTCAAGAGCTGCAATATCCACCATGCCGCGCGAATCCGACTTCAAATTTTCGACGGAGTAAGCCACCATCGCGGCGGTCGCTGGGTTCGTTCCGTGCGCGGAATCGGGAATCAAAACTTTCTTCCGGGGTCGTCCCTGCGCATGGTGAAAAGCCCGCACCATGAGTAATCCGGTCATCTCGCCGTGCGCTCCGGCAGCGGGCTGCATGGTGATCGCATCCATCCCGGTGATCTCAATCAGACACTCACTCAACGTCTTTAGAATCTGAAGCGCGCCCTGCGAAATTTTCTCCGGCTGGTAAGGGTGCCCATTCGCGATGCCTTCCACCCGTGCCACGGCTTCATTCACCCGCGGGTTGTACTTCATCGTGCAGGAGCCGAGCGGGTACATTCCGAGATCGATCGCGTAGTTCCACGTCGAAAGCCGCGTGAAGTGGCGGATGATTTCAATCTCGCTCACCTCGGGCATATTTCCCAGATCTTTTCTTTCAGCTTCGCCGAGCAGCGCAGACGTATCTACTTCAGGAACATCGAGTGGCGGCAGTTTCCATGCGGCTTTTCCCGATGAAGACTTCTCAAAGATGAGACCCTCGTTCTGATTGACTTGGAGGCTGGCTTTCCGGTTGACTGGCTTCATCGCGCTACCTCGGCCACATCGGACTCTTCTTTGCCGGACCGGACCGACCGTTTGCTTTCCACCACCAGGCCCACTGCGGTGTCGATGGCGCTGCGAGTCGTCAGTTCCGTGCAGCACCACAGCGCCGCATTGCCGAGTTCTGGATAGAATTTTTTCAGCGGCAATCCACCGACGACTTTGTATCCTAGCAAGCGTCCATTAATGGTGTACGGATCTTCGCTGGTCTGCATCACAAATTCGTTGAATCGTGGTGACCCGCCAAATAGTACTTTGCCATGTTGCGCGAACCGTGTGGCCGCATATGCCGTCTTGGCGAGATTTTGTTTCGCCAGCTCTTTCAGTCCCACCTTGCCGTACACGGTCATAAAAATATTGACCATCAGCGCGACCAGCGCCTGATTCGTGCAAATATTCGAAGTCGCTTTTTCGCGCCGGATGTGCTGCTCACGCGTGGCCAGAGTGAGCACAAATCCGCGCCGCCCCTGCTTGTCGACGGTTTGGCCGACAAGCCGTCCCGGCATCTGGCGTACGAACTTTTCCCGCGTCGCAATTACACCGCAGTAAGGGCCACCGAATCCCAAGGGCACGCCAAACGACTGCGCCTCCATAGCGATTACGTCGGCTTGCCGCGGCGGTTCGACGATTCCCAGCGAGACCGCTTCTGCGATTGAAACCACCAGCATCGCCCCATGCTTGTGTGCGATTTCGGCGACCGCCGCGACATCTTCGATTGTGCCAAAGAAATTCGGTGATTGAATTAAGACGCAAGCCGTCTCAGGAGTGATCGATTTCTCCAGTTCGGCCGGATTCAGCTGTCCGTTTTCGTTGAAGCCGACGGTAGAGAGCGGCATTCCCTGATGAGTCGCGTAGGTGGCCAGCACCTCGCGATATTCCGGATGCAAACTCCGCGCTACCACGACAGATCGCCGGCCCGTGAGCCGGACCGCCATCATCACGGCCTCGGCCGCAGCAGTTGAGCCGTCATACATGGAAGCGTTCGCCACTTCCATGCCGGTCAATTCGGAGATCATTGTCTGAAATTCGAAGATCGATTGCAGCGTTCCCTGCGAAATCTCCGCCTGGTAGGGCGTATACGCGGTGAGAAATTCGCCGCGCGAGATCAGCGAATGGATAATGACTGGCCGGTAATGTGCGTAAGCGCCCGCACCCAGAAAATTGGTGTAGCCCTCGCCGTTCTCCCGCGAGCGTTGGCGGAAGTAATCCACGATTTCCGATTCCGCCATCTGGCGCGGAACCTTGAGATCGCGGGTCAGCCGGTATTCCGCCGGGATAGGCGCGAACAGTTCGTCGACCGAGCGCAGGCCAATCGCCTTCAACATAGCCTCGCGGTCGGCAGGAGATTTTGGTAAATAGCGCATAGGAAATTAATTAGATGTACTGCGAAGTCATTTCGATTGCGCACGGTTTCAGCGGCGCAAATCAGACCTCGAATGTTCACGGACAGGAAAAGCTTCGCTGAGATCCGATGTCTTCGCGCGGATGCCCAGTCTCAATGACCACCTTCTTCAGCTACGAATTTCTCATAATCCGCAGCGGAAAGCAGCGCATCCAGCTCGCTCGCATTTTTCAACGTGATTTTGAGCATCCACGAGCCGTGGGCATCCTTATTAACTTTCTCGGGTGAAGTGGCGAGATCGCAGTTGGTCTCGGTCACCGTGCCCGACGCCGGAGCATAAAGGTCCGAAACCGCCTTCACCGACTCGACAGTGCCGAACGTCTTGCCCACAGTGAGTTCCGCACCTACCTTGGGAAGTTCGACGAACACAATATCGCCGAGCGATTCCTGGGCATGAACGGTAATACCGATCGTCGCGGTCGTGCCACTCGACTGAATCCACTCGTGTTCTCTGGTGTACTTGCGATCAGTTGGATAAGGCATAAATGCTTCTAGCTCCTGGCTTGCATTAGCGCTACCTTCCCGGCAACTCTGATGGCGGCGCTACAATTTCATTTCTTGGGTCGCTTATAAAACGGCGTCGGCACCACTTGCGCATCCACACCTTGCCCGCGTATTTCGACCTTCACCACCATACCCACCGCTGAGAACTCCGGCAGCACATAGGCGATCGCGATATTTTTTTTCAAGAACGGCGCGGGAGAGCCGCTGGTGACGTATCCAATCTCGCGACCGCCGCCATCCAGCACCTTATATTCATCGCGTGCGATACCGCGGCCCGTCATCTCCAAACCAACCAATGTTCTCTTCAATCCGGCTGCCTTTTCTTTTTCCAGCGCATCACGTCCGACGAACTCGGGCTTTTCCATTTTGCAGAAGCGGTTGAGTCCCGCTTCCCACACATTGATCGTATCGGAGATCTCGTGACCGTAGAGCGAGAGTGCTCCCTCGAGGCGCAGAGTATTGCGAGCTCCCAACCCGCAGGGAACGATGCCAAATTCCTTGCCAACTTCGAGAATTCTGTTCCAGACCCACGCGCTTGTAGCTTCATCAGAAGGGACATAAATCTCGAATCCATCTTCTGCGGTGTATCCAGTTCGTGCGATTAGAGTATTTTCGAGGAAGCGCCGCATCGATTTGTAGTGAAGTGCGATAGTACCGCGCGTCACCCAATAAAACTTCACCGCCGACAAATCGGAGGTGGTAATTTTCTGCAATACATCGACGGCTTTTGGTCCCTGGATAGCAATCTGTGTGAAGTCGTCGGATAGATTTTCCACCGCGCAGTCGAACTTCCGTGTGTTGTCGCGCACCCAGTTGAAATCTTTTTCGCGAGTACCCGCATTGATCACCAGAAGATACTCATCTTCACCCAGTCGATGGACGATCACGTCATCTACAAACGTTCCCTGCGGATAGAGCAACGCCGAATACTGCGCCTGCCCGACGGCGAGCCGCGACGCATCATTCATGGAAATATGCTGCACTGCGGCCAGCGCCTCCAGCCCCGCCAGGCGGATATCGCCCATATGGCTGACATCGAAAATACCGACGCCTGTGCGCACGGCCATGTGCTCGTTGATAATGCCGCAACCGATCGACGCGGGATACTCCACCGGCATGTCCCACCCATTGAAATCGACCATCTTCGCGCCCATCTGGCGGTGAACGGCGTTCAGCGCGGTCTTGCGGACGACGGTAGCGCCAGCGGGTGTCGCCTCAACAGAAGACAAATGCAAACCTCATCAGCGAGCAGTGGATGGTCTGCTGGGATGTGTGACTGTTTACCGTATCACGCGGTTTTTCGGCGGGTCAAACGGGAGGAATGAACAAAGATGTCGGCCTTGCTCGCGGCAAATGTGTTCAGGCAAAACAGTTTGTCACCGTCCGAACTGCACCGTCACATGCGCTCCGGCGGCCACATGCGTTCCTGGGGGGGGAATTTGCTGCCGCGCGACGCCGCTGCCTAGGGCTTCCAACTCTAGCCCGGCGTCTTGAGCGGCTTCCAGCGCGCCACGAACCGTTTTGCCGATCAATGCTGGCACCTCGATTCCACCTTGTTCGACGTCTAACACAACGGTCCCGCTCGTCGGTAGATTCGTCGGGCTCGTACCCTTGGCTTCCGCGGCGATGGGAGCTTTCGGCTCTGTTTGACCTTGGTCCGACGTTCCCGACGAAACTGACTGCGCCGGTTCGCTCTGCCGCATGGCCGCCTGAACGACTTTTCCTTCGTCGCTGGGAATCGCAGGCGTGGGAGGCGGCACCGCACTTGGCCTGGCCGCGACGGAGGCATCGTTGTCCAACTCCGCGGTCTCCAACGGTTCGCCCGGATGGTCTGGCGTTCCCTCTTCCAGATCATTGTCCTTGGTTTGTGCCCGTGCCATTAGTAGTTGGTGTTGCGGTGCCAGCGGCAGGTCGTGCGGCGTATGCAAGTATTCGAGGACTTGCTGCGCGACGCGATGGAACACCGGCGCCGAAACCTGACCACCTTGATGCAATCCAACCGCGGAATCCAAGATCACCGCGACTACGATCTGCGGATTATTGACCGGAGCAAAGCCCGCGAACGATCCGATGTATTTGGTCTTCGAATAGGCGCCCGTAGCCGGATCGACTTTCTGCGCTGTACCTGTTTTTCCCGCCGACGAGTAGCCCTCCAAAATCGCCTTGCGGCCGGTGCCCTCGAGCACAACTTTCTGCATCATGGACCGCATCTCGGCCGCGGTGTAACTTGAAATAACCCGTCGCGAAGCTCCGGGATGAAACGCAACGGCCTGCGGCGTTCCTTGCGGCTCTACTTTTCCGGTGAGGATGCGTGGCGCGACCCACACACCATCGTTGGCGAATGTAGAGACCAGTCCCGCCAACTGGATTGGCGAAATGCCGATCTCCTGGCCCATGGAAATTGCCGCAATGGAAACCTTCGACCAGCGGCTGACTGGCTTGGTCAGCCCACGAGTCTCGCCGGGTAATTCGATTCCCGTTTGCTGCCCAAATCCATAAGCGCGAATGTATTTGTAGAATCGGTCTTCGCCGAGCCGAAGAGCAATCTTAATCGCGCCCACATCGCTAGACTCCGCCAGCACGCCCCACACCGGCAAAAGGCCGTGAGGCTTCGAGTCGCGAATGCGCATTCCGTTGTAGACGATCGAACCCATCTGGCAGTCGAAGACTTCGTTGGGATTCGTGAGCTTCTCTTCGAGCGCCGCGGAAATTGTTACCAGCTTGAAGGTGGAACCCGGCTCGTAGACGTAGCTCACCGCGCGATTGGTCAGCGCACCCGGAGTGATTTCTTTTCGCAGATTCGGATTGAACGTCGGCCGGTTGGCAAGCGCAAGAATCTCTCCGGTGTGCGGGTTTTCGACGATCACCGTGCCGGCAATTGCCTGCGTATCGTGAATCGCCTGATCGAGTTCCTTCTCGGCGATGTACTGAATATTCTTGTCGATGGTCAGCACCAGGCTCTCGCCGGGCTCCGGTTGCTTCTCTACGTCGGAGAACCACTGCCGGCGCGCATCGACCGAGATGAACATCTTTCCCGCGCGTCCGCGCAACTCGTCGTCAAACTCATGCTCGATGCCACTCTGCCCTGAGTCCTCCATCCCCACTGTGCCAACGACCTGAGCCGCGAGATCGCGCGCAGGATAAAAACGCTTCGGCTCCTTTTGAAAATGGATACCCTGCAGGTTTAGAGACCGGATGCGCTCGATCGTTTCGTCATTGTTCTTGCGAGCCACCCAGCAAAAAGTTTTGTGGTTGCGGCAGTCGGCCAGCACCACATTGCGGTCTTCGCCGGTGATGCGGGTAATCAGCGACACCGCCGTGGGGAGGTCTTTTACTTCGGAGGGAACAGCGAATGCGGAATCCACGAGGACGGACATCGCCAGCTCGTGACCGGCGCGGTCATAAATGACACCGCGCTTGGCGGAAAGCGGAATCTCGCGCTGCTGCTGGTGTTCAGCCTGCCGGGCAAAGCTGCCATAACAAAAAATCTGCAAATAAATTAAGCGCCCGCAGATGGCTACACACCAAAGCAGAAGCATGCCACCGAGCAGATAGAGTCGCGAGTTCTTGCCGAGGCTGGGGCTACTGGCCATGACTATTCAAGCTATTCCTTGTCATTCCGACGATGCGCGAAGCGCAGAGGAGGAATCTGCTGCCTGCCGGCGCCGACAGACAGCAGATTCCTCGTCGCGTTCGCTCCTCGGAATGACAAAAATCGTATGTTCTGAGACAAACATGGCGGACCACCGTTCAGGCGGACCGCCAAGTTAAGTTCATGTGGGGCAGCCGCCCTCGGCTGTCCGCCGAGCGAAGCTCGGCAGCTTTTTGCGCCGCTTTTACCGCCCAGCCAGCACGATGGCTGGCTCTACCCGCGCCATCACCGGCCCGTTCGAATCCACTGGCGCGCCGTCCATACGGATCACTTGTCCCGGTATCGGTGGGACCAGTCCCATCCGCCGGGCCATCACATCGATTCGCTCCGGGTCGCGCAATGAGGCGTCTTCCAAACGCAGCGCCCGGTTCATCTCAGTCAGATTATTAAGTTCACGCTTCGCTGACTCGATCTGGTAACCATACTCAATTGCCCGGAAGTGCTGCCAGGCATAGGCAAATACCAACAGGAACAAGCAAGCCAGCGCCGTGCCGAACTGCTTCATCTCGCGATTGCGCCCAGGGTCCTCAACCTTTACCAACCGAGAATTATCGATCGCCTTGGCGAAGTAGATCTCGGGAGTTCCTGTGAAAAAGTGGTTGCGCCGGGTTGCCGGGATTGCATTCACGATTGCCGCTGCCGCCATTTATGCCGCTCCTGCGTACACCCGTTCACTGTGCATCAGCGGAGTCTGCAACTCAAACATTCGCTGCAACTCCCTCTCATCGGCAACGCGCTTCTGTTGCGCGCTCCACTCGGCCCGCTCCACCATCGCCATCAGATCCTTGAGTAAAGTTCCTGTGTACATTTCCCAACCTCAGAATTTGGATTCCTACCACGGAATCCTGAACCGGGCCAACCGCGCCCGGCTTTCTACTGCGGATCTTCGTCCGCTCTCTTCAGAACCTGAACGCCCGGCACGCCATTACAGCTGTGCCGGGACTCCGGCAGGTTTTCCGGAGCAAACTTACCGGCTTTCGGGCCTCGGCTTTCGGCGCGGTTGGATTCCGCTGAAGCCCGACAGCCAAAGCCCATAGCCCGCTCTTAAATTCTCTCCGCGGCTCGCAACTTCGCGCTTCGTGCCCGCGGATTTTGATCCTGCTCTTCTTCGGATGCCGTCACCGGCTTCTTGGTCAGCACCCGGAAGTACTTGTCCTTAATACTGCCCTCGCGGAAGGCATCCTTTACGATGCGATCCTCCAGTGAGTGAAAGCTAATCACCACCACGCGTCCTCCTGGCTTCAGAATTCGGGGCGCCGCTTCCAGCAGCGCCCGCAGATCGTCCAGTTCGCGGTTTACGAAGATTCGAAGAGCTTGAAAAGTTCTGGTCGCCGGATGAATCCTACGTTCGGCCTGATTCATTGGCCGGGCCGCGGCTGATATGACGTCCGCAAGATGTGCGGTAGATCGTATCGGCCGCGACCGGCAAATGGCTCTGGCGATTCTCCGCGACCTCCTTTCCTCTCCGAATTCGTAAATCACATCGGCAAGCTCGCGCTCGTCGAGGTGGTTTACCACTTGTTCGGCGGTACGCTCGGACCGCGGGTCCATCCGCATGTCGAGCGGTCCATCCGCCTGAAAACTAAATCCTCGTGCGGCATCGGAAAGCTGCAAACTGCTCACGCCGATGTCGGCCAGCAAACCGTCGATGGTCCTTGGTCGTTGGTCGTTCGCAATTTCACCGAAGGACCCCTGCAGCAACGTAATCTTTGGCCAGTCGGGTCTTGGGTCATAGGTCTCAGGCATCCGATCATCGGACTTACCTAAGACCGAAGACCCAACACCTAAGACCGCCCTTGCCTTTTCCAGCGCCGCCGGGTCCTTATCGAGCCCAATCAAATGTCCCGGTGCGCCGAGGCGTTTTGCGATTTCGTAACTGTGCCCGCCCAAGCCCACCGTGGCGTCGATATAGGTCCCGCCACGCCGCACGTTTAAAAAGTCGATCGCTTCTTTTAAAAGAACCGGAACATGATTTGGTGAAAGACGGCTCGCTTCCCTTCCACCACCATGCCCAACCCCCTGAGGGGTGTCTGTTGAACCCTCGCCCACTAGATGCCCAGTTCGTCGAGCGTCTTCTCATCGTCAGGCGTGAACTTTTCTTCCTCGACCTGCTTGCGGTACGACTCCAGGTTGCGCACGATCAAGTGCGTCAAGTTGCCGGTAACCGCAACCTCGCCTTTGATCTCGGCTGCTTCGCGCAGCAGTTGCGGTATCAGCAGCCGCCCCTGGCCGTCCATTTCGACCACCTGCCCGTAGTAGTTCACCCTGTCCAGAAACTTCTTCTTCGTAGGATTGAAAGTGGAGAGCCCGGCCAACTTCTGCTCGATCCGCTCCCACTCCTCGAAGGGATACACTTGAGCAACTTTCCCATCGAGGCTTGTGATGTAGTATTGCTGTCCGTACTTCTCGTCGATCACCCGCTTGAACTCGGCCGGGATCTTTAACCGTCCCTTTTCGTCGACGCGAGTTGGGTGATTGCCGCGAAACATGCTCTTTCTCGTTTGTCATCCTGAGGACGCGTGTTTTGCGTCCGAAGGATCTATGTAGTTCGCTGCTGCTGTCACCGAGGAGGCAAAAAACAACGCAAAAACTGGTCAAACTCGTTTGGATCGGGCTGTTTATCGTGCTTTTGGGTCGGTTTCCCACCGGCTCCTCGTTATCAGCTTTCCGTTCCCACGACCTTAACTTCCTTGACCACTCTGCACCACTTTGTACCACATCTTACCCGTAAGTCATTGATTGTCAAGAGGAAACTTGAAGGTAGGGTGCCTGCTGTAGAGGCGATTCGACAAAATACGAGCGCTTGTGGTTTACCAGAAATACGACCACAAGATGTTGGGTTTACGCTCTAGATTCCTTCGCTATTCATTCGCTTCGATTTGTCTTGCACTCCGCGCCAGATGGGCGTTTTCTTGTGGAAATAGCAGCTCAGACTCGGAGGCTAGCCTCGTTGCCGACTGAACCTGGGGCGACTCATTTGCGCTCGCTCCGTATGCTGAACCGAGGCGCTAGCTGGTGAGATGTGGCCGATTTTTTTTACGCTAAACACAACCAAGAGTTGCATTTATAGCGTATAATGCAAATCGGGAGAAGACGTGAGTATGGCCCTCGGCGAAACATCTATCCCTGATATTTCTTTCAAAGAGCATCGCGAGATCTCGGATATCTACGCCCGGCTCCGCGAAGCGGAAGCTAAGCTGATCGGCTCTGATGGCAAAACTGAGGTCCTGCCGAACAATCTCTACTCGTTCCTACTTCGCTTACTAGCAGACCTGCGCGCCGGCCACGCAGTGACCATCCTGCAAAACCGCCACGAACTCACCACTGCGGAAGCCGCAAAAATCCTCGGCCTCTCGCGCCAGTTTCTAGTTCAACTGCTCGAGAAGGGAGAGATTCCCTTCCACATGGCAGGCACGCATCGCCGCCTCTACGTGCGTGATGTGCTCGTCTACAAATCGAAGCGCGACATGGAACGCCGCAAAACCCTCGACAACTTAGCGCGGCGAGAATTCGAAGAAGGAGTCTACGGCCAGGTCCCGGATGATTTTCACGCAGGAAGGTGAGTATTCAGCAATATTAGACGCCTGCGTCCTAGTGCCAATGCCTCTGTGCGATCTCCTGCTGCGGTTGGCCGAAGAACCAGCAACGTATCGGCCATTATGGAGCGAGCAGATTCTGGCCGAACTGGCAAAAGCTTTAAGAACGAAACTGCATCGAACCGCCGCTCAAGTGCAGCGCCGGCGAGACGAAATGATTTCAGCATTTCCCGACGCGATGGTTTCTTTTCCGCCCGATCTCTTGAAAGCAGTCGATTGCATTCCCGACAAAGAAGACCGGCACGTGCTAGCCGCAGCCATCATGGCGCGCGCCGATGTAGTCGTCACGCAAAATCTGAGACACTTCCCAAAGCCGTGTCTCGAAAAATTTGGCGTGAGATGCCAAACCGCAGACGATTTTCTGATCCAGCAGCATCACTCTTTCCCGCAACTCATGCTCGACAAACTCGACGATCAAGCAATCGGAATCGCGCAAGATCGAAAATTCGTTGTCAACAGCCTGCGAAAAGCCGTGCCCGAATTTGCAAAAGTAGTCGAGACATAGGGGTTGTAATCGGCGCCGCCGTGCGCCCGCAGAATCAGAAAATCGCCGCCGTTGGCCTTGCCACAGAGCCACTGAAATGCTTCATCAAGATCGCTGCCTCCGCCCATCATGGCGACTCCAGAGTCGGTGTGAGTTTGGAGATCTTGCGGATTTCCTTGTCGAATGTACTTGAAGTGAGCCGCATGGCTCATAGCGGTGCAGTAAGAAAAAAGCAAAGCGAGAATGCTCATCCGAGCGTCATGATTTGACGACTATATGCCAGGAGGGTCGAACAGCGCTGGCGCGCCAGTTTGCAATTACTTCGTCGGCTCGACGAATACGGCTGTCCCATAGGCCAGTACTTCAGTGACGCCTTGCATCACTTCAGTTGCGTCGTAACGGGCGCCGACCACGGCGTTGCCGCCCAGTTCCGCGGCGTGCTGCAGCATGAGGTCAAAAGCCTCGGCGCGGGTTTTCTCGCATAAATTGGTAAGCAACGTGATGTTGCCACCCACCAGCGTCTGCAAACCCGCGCCGATGGTTCCGAAGATCGAGCGCGAACGCACCACGATGCCGCGAACCACTCCCAGAGTGCGCGTCACGCGGAAGCCATCCAGTTCGAACTGCGTCGTGACCATGTTGTGCGCCACCATCCTCCCGCCGCCTGTGTAGCTCATTGCCATCGCAGTGTCCCTTCTAAATTAAAAACGAACAGCTAACTATAGCGCGAGCGCAAGTGGCCGGCGATTCCATCCTTGATGACCACTCCGTGAAACTCAGACCCAAGATGGGCGTCGCACCTTGTCTGTTAACCCTTTCTAACTCGATTTGACTTGGTCCGTGCGCGGTTTGGACGTATAAAAATGCTTGGCACTCCTTCCCTAAGGCCCGCTGTGGAGATCTCCCATGAAGCGTTTGGTATGGTTGTTTGCCGTTCTGGCGAGCGGCACCCTCATTCACGCAGCCGTCATTAATGTCCCTGCCGACCAACCCACCATACAGGACGCCATCGACGTGGCACAGACTGGCGATACGGTTCTCGTTGCTCCGGGAACCTATCTAGAGAACATCAACTTCTCTGGCAAGAACATCACGGTCAAAAGCTCGAACGGGAATAAGGTCACGATCATCGATGGCGGCCATAACAACAGCGTGGTCACGTTTGACAACAGCGAAGGGCGCAAAGCCGTGCTCCATGGCTTCACCATCCAGAATGGCGAGGCCAATAGTGCTAGCGACTTTGAGAGCGGCGGGATCTCTATCTCCAACGCTTCTCCTACCGTCACCGGAAATATCGTGAAGCATAATAATGCGGTCAATGGTGGCGGGGGCATTGCTGTGCAGTTTTCATCCGCGCTGGTGCAGGGCAATCTGGTTGAAAACAATTCTCAGACGCCGGGCTATTCCGGGGGAACCGGCGGCGGCGGAATCGCCGTAAACGGCACAGGCTCGGCGCAGATTATCGGCAACACGATTCAGAACAACAGTTGGGCCTCATCCAATGGCGGCGGAATCGTTCTGCTGGCCGCCGGCACGCCAACGATGAAAAATAACATCATCGACGGAAATGTCGCCGACTCGGAAGGCGAGGGCGGCGGGATATTGATCGAGAGTGAATCGAACGCCGTCATCGTCCAGAACCTTATCTACAACAACAGCGCAGGTCAGGGATCGGGAATCTTCTTCAACGTGCCTGAGGGTTACAGCGGGCCGGTCTTGATCAACAACACGATCGTTGGAACTAGTTCTTCGCAAGGCTCGGCGGTCTACGCTTCCGACTTCGACGACCAGGTTCAGTTCTTCAACAATCTGATGGTTGGCCCCGGCAAAGGCAGTCCCGTTTTTTGCGACTCCACGTCCGACAAGACTCCACCTACGTTCACAAACAACGATGCTTTTAGCCCCAAGGCCAGCGGCTTCCAAGGAACCTGCTCGGCGCAAGCCAGCACCAACGGCAACATCTCAGCCGATCCTATGTTTGTGGGCAAAACAAACTTTCAACTGGAAATCGGATCGCCGGCCATTAATGCAGGCGACAATTCAGCACCCGATCTTCCGCCGCTCGACCTCGCGGGCAAGACACGAGTCGTCGGCGGCAACATCGACCTCGGCGCTTACGAGTCGCAAACGTCTGCCGAAGAAGACGTCACTCCAGTTCAGCCGTAACGAAATATTCCTGCGAGGCTGTGTCGTACTCAATATGCAGCACGTTTGGCTTGCAGCAGACCTGGCAGTCTTCGACATAGTTCTGCCGCCGTCCTGCGGATTCGTCGACTGCGGTCGCGTTCCACACGCCGCAGCCCGCGCATTGAAAACCTGCTTCCACAATAGGTAGCGTCGCTGCCTTAGCCTAGCCGTTTCCTCGGCGATTTTGCCAGCTTCCCTATAATGGCGTGACTCTCATTTCCAAGTCTGGAGGTTTCATGATCTCGCGGCGGCGGTTTCTAGAAGTCGGCGGCGTTACGGGACTGGCAGTCACTTCGCGTCCGTTAATCGCGGTCGCTGGATCGCGAGAGCCAGCCAACCCCTCTCTACCGTCGTCTGTGGCGCGTCTAAAGTCGCGGAAGAGCGAAGCCAACCCCATTACACGCGAGGAGCGGCAAGCTCGCCAGGAGCGTGCCCGTCTATTGATGCGCGAGAATGCGCTGAACGCCATCGTGTTGATGGAGGGGACTTCGCTGACGTACTTCAGCGGTATTCGATGGTGGGGCGGCGAACGCCTGTTTGCGCTGGTATTGCCCGCTAAAGGAGCGGCGTTCTATGTATGTCCGGCATTCGAGGAAGGCCGCGCCACAGAGCAGATCGCAGACGCGCCGGAGGCCGAACATCCAGACGTGCGTACCTGGCAGGAAGACGAAAATCCTTATGAGCGCCTTGCCCAGGGATTGAAAGATCGCGGCATCAGCAGCGGCAATTTAGGTATCGAAGAAAGCGTGCGCTTCTTGTTTGCGGATGGAATCTCTAAAGCAGTACCGCAAGCCACACTGACCAGTGCCACCCCTGTAACCGCAGGTTGCCGCATGATCAAAAGCGCTCACGAGATCGCGTTCATGCGCCTGGCGTCTCAGGTAACGCTGGCGGCCTACGAAGCGGTTTACCACGCGCTGCGGGAAGGCATGACGCAACAACAGGTGGAAGACTTGATCGTGGCGGCTTACGGGCAATTGGGTTTTCCCGGCGAAGCCAGCGTCGAGGTTGGGGAATATTCCTCATTTCCTCACGGCTCAAGCACGCCGCAAGTCATTCATGAAGGTTCGATCGTCATGATCGACGACGGCTGCACCGTGGAAGGATATCAATCCGATATAACGCGGACGTTCGTGCTGGGCAAAGCTTCCGACAAAATGAAACAGGTGTTCGATATCGTCCACCGGGCGCAGGCGGCTGCGCTGGCGACGGCACGTCCGGGAATCGAATGCGGCGCGGTCGACGCGGCTGCTCGAAAAGTGATTGCCGACGCGGGCTTTGGCCCCGATTACAAATATTTTACTCACCGGCTCGGTCACGGCATGGGCATGGATGGCCATGAGTGGCCATACCTTGTCCGCGGCAATGCCACGAAGCTGCAACCCGGCATGACCTTCAGCGACGAGCCGGGCATTTACCTTCATGGAGAATTCGGCATTCGCCTCGAGGACGACATGCACATCACAGAAAACGGCGCTGAGCTGTTTACGCCGCAAAGCCCGTCGCTCGAGGATCCATTCGGCAAAGCCTGAGACTCAGCCGAACACATTTGTTTCGTCCGCGCGGCAAGCGCCTTACTTTGACGGCACCACTTGCAAATTATTGGTCACCGCAAAGATTCCTGGGACAGAATTGGCTCGCAGTCCAGCCAGGTTCTTGTCGGCGTCGTTGTCGACAACGCCTTCTAGTGTGACGCGTCCCATTTTCACAATGATTCGGATGGGTTTCTGCACGCCGAGGGCATACTTCTCCAACGCCGGAAATCCGTAGATTTCGCGATACAGACGCAGGCGAAACCTATCGTCGTCAGGTGAAGGAGGCAGCACCTCAATCTGGTTATCGACTTTCTCGACACCCTCGATATGTTTGACCGAGTTCTCCGCGTCGGATTTAAGAGTTGGACGAACGACCGATCCCAGCAGCGTGACGTTAAATCCATCCACCTTAAAAGCGATGTAATCAAACACGCCGAAATACGGGAGCATAAGCAGCTCGTGGCGAACCTCGCGGACGATGCGTTCCTGAGACTTCCCTGTCGGCTGGGTGCGATCTTGAGAAAATCCCAGCGTCGCGAGCGACAGCACAGCAATTGCTACAAACATACTTTTGCGCGTCATGGCGTCTCTCCTTGCCGGGAAATTACCCCGGGGAGTGCCCAGTTTACTGCAAAGGTCTCCTCCGGAAACTTACAGTATTTGCGGTAGTTTGGAATCTGTGTAACAAATGTGATTCCCGAACTGGAAGTTGGGATCGCTTCCGATTAGCCTGAAAATCGTCTTGCTCTCGTCTTTGGATTTACAGTAGGTCCACGCATGCAGCATTTGAGCCCGCACGATGTGATGACGATGTTTATGGCGCTGGCCACTCTGCTCGGCTGCGCCAAACTGGCGGCGGAGTTGATGCAGAAGATTCGCCAGCCTTCGGTGCTGGGAGAGATCGGCGTCGGGATTCTGCTGGGGCCTACCGTCCTCGGACACTACCGGCCGCACCTATACGAGACTTTGTTTCCTACGACCGGGCCGATGCAAATCGTGCTCGATACCGTGACGACTCTGGGAGTCGTTTTCTTTTTATTAACCGCCGGGCTTGAGATCGACCTGCGCAGCATCTTTCGCCAGGGCAAGAGTGCATTGCTCGTTAGCATTTTCGGCGTCGCCTTCCCTTTTGCCGCCGGTTTCGCCTCGGCCAGTGCGTTTCCCGCTGAAATGGGCGCAGGCTCAGGCGCAGGAACCAGCACTCTGATCTTCGCGCTATTCGTGGGTACCGCGCTTTCGATTTCGGCGCTGCCGGTAATCGCAAAGATTTTGATGGACTTGAATCTATTGCGCACCGAGGTGGGGACGGTCATCATCTCGTCGGCGATGTTTGACGACCTGGTGGGATGGATTTTGTTCTCCTTCGTCCTCGGGATGCTGCATCCGACGGCAGGAGGAAGCGTGGGCGACGGTGTAAAGCACACCATCATCCTGGTTCTGCTATTTGTGGGCCTTACGCTGACCGTGGGGAGCTGGATTTTCGATAAAATTCTGCCCGTTTTACAAGCGCACACTACGTGGCCGGGCGGCGTGCTGGGATTCATTTTCACCCTCACACTCGCCGGGGCGGCGTTCACAGAATATGCGGGAATCCATGCGGTTTTTGGAGCCTTCGTGATTGGCATCGCGATCGGAGAATCCGGACATCTGCGCAAGCGAACTTCCGAACACATTCACCAGATCGTGACCAACGTGTTCGCGCCATTTTTCTTTGCCAGCATCGGATTGCGAACCAACTTCGCGGCGAACTTTCATCTTGGACTAACCGCAACCGTAATTGGCGTGGCTTGCGCAGGAAAGCTGCTGGGCGCGGGTTGGGGCGCGCGGCTGGGCGGAATGGACCGGACATCGTCGCTGGTAGTGGGACTTGCCATGAATGCGCGCGGAGCCATGGAGATTATCCTTGGCATCCTCGCGCTGCAGGCAGGGTTGATCCAGGAATCGATGTTCGTAGCGCTCGTGGTAATGGCACTGCTCACATCGCTGCTCTCTGCTCCAGCGATTAACTTTCTGGTGAAGCGCAGACGGAAGCTGACCCTGAAAGACACGGTTACCGCCAAGCTGTTTCTGCCCACTCTGGCTGCCAAGACCCGGCTGGGAGCGCTGCGGGAGATGTGCGACGTGGCGGCGGAAGCGGTGAGCAATGCGCCGGAAAGATTATTTCGCCTGATCTCGGAGCGGGAACGGGTACTGGCCAGCGGCTGGGAGAATGAACTGGCAGTACCCTATGCACGAGTGGATGGATTGGCGCGGCCGCTGGTGGTGGTAGCGAAGTCGGATGGAATCGATTTCGATGCGCGCGATGGCAAGCCCGCGCGGCTGATTATCATGATTCTGACGGCGGATAATCAGTCGCAGCAGGACTTGCTGGGGGATGCCAGCGAATTGTTCGGACACTCGGAGGCGGTGGATCAAGCGGTGACGGCCACAACGTTTATGGAGTTCGTAGCGGCACTGAATGCGCCGGTGCAATGAGCGGCAGTGTTCCCCGCTGAAGGCACCGGCCACACTCCGTTTAAAGCCGCCGGTTCAAGCCGAAATACTGATCGTTCCGTTCGCGGGGGAACTGCTCGCCGGATTGCTGGCTGACGATGACGCACCCAACAGGTTCAGCACAATCTGCTCACTATTCGCAGGATTCAAATTCAGGGTAATCTCCTGCGCAGTGGGGCTTAGTTGATTAGTGGTCGAAGAAGGGACTTGAGCGTTGTTCGCTGACTCGTTGATGTTGATGGTGATTTGCTCGGGGTTTGCGCCCCCCGCGCCGCTGCTCAGGTTAATGACGACTTCAGGCCCGGCGCCTGTCGCCGACGACGCTGGAGTCGAGTTGGCCCCGCTGCCTTGGGGCAGGTTTCTGAACGTATTGACAAGACCCTGGAACGCTTGTTTCGCACCCGCCAGGTCGCCGGACTGCAAAGCTTGCCCAACGGCGGCAAAATCCTGCTCACGCCCGGTAAGTTTGAACGGATTCCCACCGGCAAAGGGACCGCCCTGGCCGAGCGAGACAATGTTGTTGAAGGCCGTCTGAGCTTCAGATAAGTCGCCGGAACTTAAGGCTTTTCCCAGCTGGCCCAGATCCGTGCCGCGAGTTTGAAAGTACTGCTGCAATTGCTGGTGGATGGAGCTACTTGAAACTGCTGCCGTCGACATAAATCTCTCCTGAGGATGGATTCAACTAACAAGGAACGCTGGTAGAGGTCCTTGCCATCTAGGGTCCATATCGACGTGGTAGGGGGAAACTTTAGGGCCGGGGCCGAGATCAGGGTCTCCTGACATGTGCCGATAGCGGTATGTTGTTGCCGCAACACCCCCAATTATGGACACACCGTGAAACTCCAGCGTAACCTTTCGAAGATGCTGGCACAGATGAACATAACCAAGCCAGGGTTCAACCTCGCAGGCCCGATCACGCTACCGGAAAACGAGGTGCAACTCTGGCGAGTCGATTTAGGCGCGGTTGGTCCGGAGGAACCCCGCTGGCGACAAGTGCTCTCGGAGGATGAACGCGCGCGTGCCGCCCGATTCCATTTCTCCCGCGACCGCCAAAGCTATGTTTCATCGCGCGCACTATTGCGAATAATTCTTGCCGCCTACCTGGGGGCTGAGCCGAGAGAGCTTTCGTTCCGCTACTCCGAGAAGGAGAAACCTGCGTTAAGCGGCGCTCATGCAGCGCAGGCGATTGAGTTCAATATTTCTCATTCCGGCATGGCGGCGCTGCTGGCGTTTACCCGGGGACGGGAAGTGGGCGTTGACGTGGAGTTGATCCGGCACGATTTCGACGTGGAAGGAATTGCCCACCGGTTCTTTTCGGAGCACGAACGACAAGAACTCG
>Ga0307476_10000254_pt1 | contig 48727 bp, 72 predicted proteins | sample atmos_gasesECM2C_2_FD_203314 | JGI IMG/M metagenome (GOLD analysis project Ga0307476, IMG submission 203314) | Hardwood forest soil microbial communities from Morgan-Monroe State Forest, Indiana, United States - atmos_gasesECM2C_05 | ecosystem: Environmental > Terrestrial > Soil > Temperate... | reverse complement strand
TGATGGCGACCCACTTCCTACTATTTGGTGTTTCTTTGGGATTCACACATTTTGTTTTTATGCGTGGGGCCATGAAGATGAACGCGGATTTTCTGGGTGTGGATGTTATTGCCACATTGACTGGAATTGTAAACACCATTGGAGAATTAAAAAATGACCCCCACCCCCGAAAGACAACTGGCGGAGCGGATTGCTCCGTCGCTCTGGGAGGACTGAATGAGTAACTTCAAAGACTACGACAAACGGCTATTGGATTTTTCTACAGTTTGGGGCGCTTTTGTGTTTTGGCTACACGGAGTTTTAAGACCTTCTCATCGTACCTGTCTAGTAGTATCAACGACCTATGTGATTGCTATGTGCGAACAATGTGAACAAAGCGAGGCCCCGAAACGATGAGTGAAAGTGAATTAAATAGAGCATGGCGTTTAGCTCACGAGTATAAATCCGAGCGTGAAACATTAAGGGACCGCAACGCCCTCTTGGAAAAAGAGAACGCCCTGCTACGGAAGGTCAGGGAGGCGGCTGAACACTTAATGCAAACGGGATGGATTCGTGAATCAGCGGATGCTTTAGGAATAGCTTTATCCGCCTGCGAGCGGGGAGAGAGAACAAATGGCTGACTTTCAATTTTGCTGAATATCCTTGCATGGACAAAAACTCCATGACTTTACCTTTAGGTTACTGGTTTTATTTCTGTCGTTGTACACAGTGTCGCAAAGCGACTTTTAAACAACGCCTAATCTGGTGGTGGAGGAATAGATTTCAATGACCCATCCCTGTTTATTCTGGTGTGTAGTGTGGTTTATCCTGTGGGGTTTGTTTTGGGCTGGTTACCTATTTGTGGCGGACCATTTATGACTGAACAACAAGCGGTCTACGATGGACTGATCGGCAAACACAACAAGCGCGATGCGGACATTGCATTCTACGGGCTTCTTCTGTTCATTGTGGCGTTGGGGTGTTATATGTACGGCTACTACCGCGCTGGATACCGCTTCGATAAACGCTGTCCGAAGTGCGGGTATTGGGAGCTTGATAAATAATGGACTACAAAGAATTAACCGAACGGGAGAAGGTGGTCTATGACGCCGGATACTTGGCCTGTAGTAAGCAGTTGGTAGAAGTTCAGAGACAGATTCAAGAAAAAGTGCCGATTGAACGGGTGACCTTACGGTTTGCCGCTGATCAACTGCCGTGCGAAAAGTGTAAACAGATTCTTTTAAGGATCGCGGAGACTAGATGAAACCTTATCTCTATTTGATTCCACTGCTCTTATTATCGTTCATGCTTAAAGTATGGGGGGATGAGCCCCCGTGGTGGGTGCAGGTCACGACCGACTATTACGGTAAAAGTGTCGATGGACAAAGTGAAGTCGAAGTCCATACCTGGTCGGCGCAACACAAGAAGGGAAATAAAATCATCTCCGAAGATTGTGGCGATACGCAGAAGGCCTGTACGGAATTTGTGAAAGAAAAGAATGGGGAGGTGCCTCATGAAAAAATACCTTGGCAAGTGGACATTACGACACGGGCCCAATAAATGGATGATTCTTTTCTGGGTTCTGTTCGTGTTCGGAATCGGGCAGGATTATTTCGTGGTAACGCGCTGGTGGGCGATCCGTGTGGCGATGAACCGGGGAGACCACCGGTTGGTATGGAATTTACTGGGCCGTGGACTTACCGATCCCAACGATTAACTGAATTTCACCAAGAAACCCATGTAGTACCCGGCATGGTCGATCCCTTGGTTTAGATCGCGGGTGTAGAAGCCACCGGCCGAAAGATAGTTCAAGGCGCTCGTTAAGACCACGTTATTAACGGCTATCCTTTGAATGGACGGGACTTGATCCATCAACAGTTGGCCGATATAGACTCTGGCGCCCGGTGCAAAGAAACCGTTACCGCCAATGGGAACCGCATAGACCGCATCCAGACTTAAATAATACTTCTTGTAAACGGACGAGCCCGTACAGCCCAGCCATTGACCTTGCAGAACGTCCCGGCATCCGCTCGGTTGAACGTTATCCAGTAAATGAAGACCATCGCCTAAAGACGATACCGGAGTCCCGGCGACACTGGTGGAAGACACCGCGGGAACCCCGTTCACGTTTAAGGCGTAACACGGATAACAGAATATTAGAAAGAGTCCAAGGAATACGAGCAATCGTTTCATCATGAGGGGACTCCATTGATCTTAGAAACCCCATGCCGGAAGAAGGCAATAAACCCCGATGTATTTATCACGCCCCACACGTCATTCCAAGATTCCTTGGGAACAATGCCTCCCGCTAAATGAAACGGTCCCCAATAATGGCCCATGACAGCCACCACGACGTTTAAAAGGGCCAAGAGATACGTTTTTCGGCCGTTGATGGCATCGAACAATTTCGTAAGACTCATTTGGGCGAGTATCTTTTGAATGAAGTTCATAAGGCCTCCTTAATAAAAAGGACTATGTGCGCTGCTAGTAACCCGATCATGTACCACGTGAAATCCCGGATACCAGACCCTTCGGTGGTCGGATCTTCGTGGACCGGGTCCCAATAGGCCTCTTTAAAAAACGCCCATCCGATTACCATCAGCGTTCCGATCCATTTACCATGCCAGCCAATCACCAACGTCGATCCAAAGAGGATCGTGGTACTGATGAAGAAGTGCGCGGTCTGAGCGACGGCGTCCATCGTCAGATGAACGCGCACGACTACAGCCCTTTGGACGACGTATCCAAGGCCGTTAAAGACGCGGCAATCGCTGTCAAGCTCGCAATCGGAGCGGTCAAGTCCGGGGCGGTTCCTGCGGCCAACGCCGCGGCCAGTTTCGCCTGTAAGTCTGCAATCGAGGCCGTTAGGTCGGTTCCGAGTTGTGATGCTGCCGTTTGAACGGCGGTCACCTGTGCATTTAAATCATCTAGCTGGCTCATAATAGTATCTCCTTGTGTTTTTATTTCGAGAAGTAAATTCTCGATCGTCTGTAGTTGAATTGGGAAATCGCCTGAACGTCGGTATTCCTGGGTCATTGAACCTCAATTAAGCCGTCTTCGGACAAGACCGGGACATTCGCCCCTGATCCATCGGTGGCTACCGGGTTCATTAAACTCAATATGTGGTAACCTTTCAATATGGAAGGTCCCGGTTGTAAAGAAACCAGGGCCACGACTCCAGTGGGAATCGGGTTAGGAGCGACGCCTGTAATCGTTAAATGCCGGGTCCCGTTAACAGTAGAAAAGATAACAGATTTACCGGAGGCTAACGCCGCCGGGCCCGACACAATCAATCCGACCGTAAAAGACGAAGGAATCACCAGATCCATTTGAAGGGTCGTCACCGAAAAGGTACTGGCTAGAAACGTAATCGGCCAGTCGGTCGACGTCGATACCGACATGGACTCGATCCCTCCTAAGACAAGAACGCCTTGAGTTAAATTGATCTGGTTTTTAAAATCCGAGAGGGCTTTATTGACATCGGTCACGGTCTGGGTGGTGGTGGATTTAAGAACCGAGATTTCGTTATTTAAGTCGTTGACGGAAGCGGTTGCATGAATCCGACCGGCGCATAGAAACAGAATAATCAGTAAAGGAACCCGGATTCCGGAGTAGGCGTTAAATACCTTTCTTTTGTTTTTAGTTTTAAAGGTTTCGTCTAATGATAGATCAATTTCTTCGGAACGAACCCGTAGACCGGCTTTAGCCATTCCACGATAAGACCATTCTTTGAGTTTCATCGCCATGCGCCTTTCTCCGGGTAAGATATGGTTCATGTGTCTTGTCCAGGCCAAAAAATGGGCGATGGATAGTCCGGTGGCTGTGCAATATCCACATGCGCGTGGAGCGGAGCAAACTCTATTCTACGAAATCCGACATTAAAAAGGGCTTTATAAAGTCCCCATCGGTAGGTGTCCCGTTCAAATCCTTCGGCTAAATGTCCCAATCCGATATCGACCGCAAGACCCTTATAATGCGCCGAGTTTCCGCAATGCTGGCCGCCGGTCGTGAATGTGAGAACAATCGGTTGTCCCAGTTCATTACGTGCTTCGTCCAGCATTTCCGGAAGCGGTTCAATCAACCCGGCGACTTCTTCTTGAGTAAACCATTTAAGTGTCATACAGTTATTGGGACACCAGCCCGGCCCTAACTCCGAGGGCCATCGGTCTAAACTCGCTCCGCATTTGGGGCAACTAATGCCCTCCATTCGTGATCCCTTGAGACGTTTCAATTTTCTGAAATTCCTGTCCGATCGTGATACTACGGTAAATAGCGTTAATGATAATACCTGAAATAATAACCCAGATCGCCATCCAATGGCGATTCCGGTTTTTTTCGGCTTCGTTCAAACGGTCTACATCGACAATGAGTCCTTTTTTGATGTCCGTTCCAAAAAGCACTTTTCGCGTTTCTATGAGTTCCTGTAAAATGTGTTCATGGACTTCGTTCTTGATTAGTTTCAAATCTTCAATAGACTGTCTTAAAAGGGCTACTTGCGTCTCTACACCCTGCAAGCGTTCATTGAGCTTAAACTTTTCAATTGTCAACTTCGATTCATCACTCACTGTCCCGTCACCCCACCTTTCATCAAGATCCCTCCCTGCCAGGATTGGGACTGAGATGTACCCGCTAGAGGACTGTTAAAAATCAAACTCCATTTACTAATTAGTGGAAACTGGGTCGAGGATACTTCCCGGAGCGCCCAGTAGAACTGGTTATTCGTTACTTGAATCGGATAAGAAAGCGTATTCGGGTTATAGGATTGGTGCACCAGACTGGTTGTACTCAATAGAATGATCCCTTGCGAATCAATAGAGGCGCTTGAAGCCGTCACGCTATTGTTGTTTCCGTCTGAAGCAAACCCCATCGAAAGTGTATAGTTCCCGTTAGGTACCATCATGGAAAACACCCCGTCGGAGGTTCCGTGTGCCGCTGTATAAAATAGGTTCACATCTGTCGCACTTCCCCAGGAAGATTGTGGCGAGTAGTCGTCATCCCTCGAATAGAACACCATGTTATTTCCAATGGGATCATCCCACCACCACTTCCCGGCGGCGTCCTGTAAATCTCCTGCGGCGTCATACGTCGGAGCCGGAGAATTGGCTCCTGATTTGGGTCCCAAGCGGACACGGATACCGTCTGATGGATAAACAACCAATGGGAAACTAAACGCCTGGGTTGTGTCAATCTTGGGTGTAATCGTGACTGTCGTACTGGATAGTAAGTTCACTTGGGACGCCGGAGCTGTATAGAGGCACCCCGCTGTAAGTGTTCCAAGGGTAGGTGACATCGTGCACGTGGTGGTGGGATCAGAAGACCCCGTAATAATCACAGGGATCTGAAACGCCGGTGTTCCTGCCATGACACTGATGGCGGCATTGTTCGGTGTGTAAGGAACATTCTTAAATCCAATTCCCACTCCCTGAATGGGAATGGCTTGAGTCGAAGCCACCTGATCGGACTGGTTAGTAGCGATCACCGAGGCATAGAGATCAGGCGTCATATAAGGATTATTCAAATTCACGTTACTCGTGAAGGAGGACACCATGAGACTGGATTCGTCCACCTGCTCAAAGTTCGATTTGGAAATGGTACTCACAATAATTTCATTTAAGAAAGCGTACCAGGTCGTCGTATCCGCTGCAACGTCTGCCGAGGTCTGAACGGCAAACGTCGTACCCCCATCGGCGTTAATCATACCGTAATGCTGGAGAGCTAATAGATAGATCTGAGCGGTTTTGCTGTAATGGCCTATTTGGAACCCGGCTTTAAGACGCAACCGTGCCCCATAGGGAAAACAGGTGGATAGCGTCTGACACTGGTTGGTAAAAGCGGTCGCGGGCCATAAGAGCCCATTGTATTCATACCCATTAGCTAAGGTAAACCGGAGCGCGTGGTTAATGACTCCCGCTTTGATTTCGGAATAATGCGGTAAATATTTCTGCATCTGGGTTCCAGCGGCGTCTGTCGATCCACCGCCGTTTCCTGCATCGGGTAGCGCATAACTCATGCCCCAATATTTGATCGCCGACTGGATATTAGCGTTCTGGTTCGCCCCATTGGTTCCGGTCGGATACTTATTGTAAAGTTCAATGAACTGACAGGTATCTTTATTCACGCCATGCTGATGCCGGTCTTGAGCGAAGTAGTTGTTGGGGGTGGCCGCGTTTTCGACTCCATTATAGGGAAACGCGAGAAGCGGGAAAGAAACTCCATCATTTTCCGTGGTGTAGAACGGATGCAAAACAGTAGTTGGGGTGGTGTTATCTACGATGTTTAACGGCATCGCGATTTCAAAGCTCAGTTTTATATCGGCCACATTATTAATCCGATTGGTACTGTTTGCATCGACTGGGAGTGAATCAATCCGTACATTGGCGATGTCGTCATTGGCTCCTAACTGGCATCCTGCCACCACATTATGCGGAGTGACTAACGAGGGTGCCGTATAGAGTCCCCCCGCCGTAATTGACCCCGCGCTTCCTGCGGCGAGTGACCAATTCACCGAGTTCTGTGCGCTAAACTGGATGGTCTGTCGGGCGCTCACGACTGCCGTAGACGGAGAAATAACAGGTGGAACCGCCCATACCGACGTTCCAATAAAAATAATGAATAGATATCTCTTTTTCACTGTAACGTTGTTCGACCTCCAGAAACTAGAACAGAAACAGCAGGAGCCACGCTGGGAGACGTAGTTCCTAAAGTGATACCGACGATCCCCATGGCATTTTCCGCGTAAAAAGAGCATCCGGTAGGACTGTTCCCGGTACTCCCTGACCCTTCTATTTGAGCATTCGTTGTATTAAGTTGTGTGGCCAGATAATACGCACCGGGTGGAATATTAACGTTAAAGTTATTTAAAAGAACGGTTCGTGCTCCTACGGCACCTGTGAGAACAGGTCCCGTACTGGCAACTACATTTCCGTTATTATCCATGATTCCAAAAGCAATTGTGGAGGCCCCTCCTTGAGCCAATGTCACATACGTAAATCCTTGAACAGTGACGGGAACAGTCACATAAAGGGGGCAAATGACGATACCGCTAGAAGAATTTTCCGTAAACGTTCCCGTTTGCTGATAAATACTTTCCATTAATCTGGGAGGAGTCGCTTGTATCCCCTGACCATGCGGCCACCAGTTCCCTGCACCATCCGCTATGATTTCATCGGTTTGACCTGCCGCATTAAGGGTTAAAAGTCCGGTCGTACCCGCAATTAAATCCGCGCCATTCGCCATAATCGTAACGGGATAAGTCGATAAATTTACCTTCGTAATCTGAAGTATTTGTCCCGTATTTCCTGTGGAATGAGGTAGCAGCAACGGAAGTCCTGCGGCCGGAGCCGAAGCTAAACAAATCGTGTTAGTGGAGGTAAGGGTAGAACTGGACACAAACGTAAAAGGAGTGACACCTGTAAAAACCCCCGCATTATTGTACTGCCACTGACCCGTAGACCCTCCAGGGACATTCGTGGCAGGTGCTGTTATTGTCAAAGAACCACCCATGACCATCCCGCTATTTAGAATAAGAGCTAAAGCTAAAATCCATTTTTTCATAATGTGTCCTTTCCTAGTCATTTAATTTTTACCGTTCCACCTTCCATTTTTGTGGACCCACCTTCTAAAAATATAACACCCCTTTGAGGGGGTGAACTGCACGAAGTCGGACTATTCGTTTTAAACGCCGCCATAATCATGGACCATTGTGCGGCTGATCCGGAAGCTGTCATGGTCGCCGCCTGAGAAGAACAGGATGCGGAATTTTCGTCTTCCCAACCTGCGGAATTTCCTTGCGTTGAGTGAGCATCCTGCGCTTCAATCGTAAACGATCCTCCGGCTGTATAGGTGATACTGTTTGCCATCGAACCACCCCCACCTAAGATAACGTCATTAGCCGCTGATGGCGTACAGCTTCCGCTTGTTAAAGAAGTGCTATTCCCAGACGACCCCGCGGAATTACAATCAGCCACTGTTCCCACGGAGGCCATGTTGGAATACTCCGCACAAAAAGTGTCTCCTGTGCCATTAGCCGATAGGACAACCCCTGTAGTGGCAAACGTACTCCCTGTATCAATCGCCCAGATAATAAACGTTTCGTTATTTGAACCGATGACAGGTCCTATCGTATGCCATGTCTGGCCTGTTCCACCATCAGAAAAACTGGATATCGTGATCGTAGTACTTTGAACAAATATGACACACGCAATTAACTGTCCAAGAACCATGCCACTTAAAGCACAGGAAGCATTTGTAGTTGCAGCAAATCCTCCCTGATCACATTTTCCGGCTGGAGGAGCCGCCGCTTGAAGGGGAATGGATAGAACCAAAATAATGGCGATTAAGCGTTTTACCATGAGTACACCCACGCTTCGCCAGCGGCTCCAGCACCCCCTCCGCCACCCCCTACACCAGAGGCGTTAACCCCTGATCCACCACCGCCGCCACCGCCTCCAGGCACAGCACCTGTGGCTCCTGCGCCACCCACTACGGTAATACTACATCCTCCACCACCTCCGCCACCTCCCGCTATGGCACTTGAACCCGGGGAAGGTGTAGATCCTGCGTTACTTCCTGCGCCACCTGCACTGCCGCCACCTCCTGCGGTGAAACTGTTACTCGCGCCTCCTGCGGCTCCGGCGAATTGGGATGCGGCCTGACAACTACCTCCTCCACCCCCGCCTCCTGCACCGTATTGCGCACTTCCGCCTGCCAGTCCAGCACCCCCGGCGGTTCCGGCTTCACCCCCACCCGAGGCACCCCCCCACTCCGCACCCAACCCAGCGGCTCCCGTTGTGGCACCTGCCCCTCCACCACCCATCCCAATTTCGTTTGACGTTTGAGCTGGATTGCCACCATTTATAGCTGAAGTTGCTCCGGTCAAACCAGGCCCTGCGGTACCCCCTCCTGAACCGCCTGTGCCGTTACTGGCTTGACCGGCTATTCCCCCACCTCCTCCGTAGCAGGTAAATGTCGAAATCGTTGACCCTGCAAATTTAGTGGGACTGGCGGTGTTCCCCGCCGCGCCGTTACCGGCATTACCACCCGCCGCTGTTCCAGCACCCGTACTGATAGTGACAACGGCTGTTGCTGTTAAATCTGAGGCTAAATACTGAAAGACGCACCAAGCTCCACCACCCCCACCGCCGCCTCCCCCTTCAATGGCTGCGGCCGTTGCACCTTTACCACCTCCACCCCCACCACCACCACCTACCAAAACCACTTTGACGAATTGCGCCCAGGTGGGTTTGACCCATGTGCCATTGGAACTAAACGTCTGAGTGTTGACAGGGCTTTGTGTAACGATTTGTCTGGCCGCACTTAACCCCAAAGGAGCCGATACAACTCCATTAATATAAGTGATGGAGCTAGCCACCACAGGCGCATTCTGATAGAACGTGGCATCGGGCAGAAGCGTATTCGACGATACACTCACCGAACTGGTAAAGACCCCTTGACCTACGGCGGTCACATCTCCTTGCGCGTGCATGCTTCCCGAACTATAAAAGTTTCCAAACGTGTCAAAATGAAACAGATTATTAACGGCATCTCCCGCCGTTGATGAAATGGACAAAAGATAATCCCCGGCACTTACCGAAGAATTCTTAACGCTGAAAACAGGTAACGCATTGGTACTCATAATCACGAAGGCTTGACTGGACACGTTGGTGGTGTAGGAAATAAACGCCGGAACAACTACCGAAGACCCGATATAGCCTTCAATAACGTTACCATTCTGATAAAACGTAGTTCCCGGAAGAATAGTATTGGACGAAACGGCTAAAGCTCCCTGAACGGTAACGGAAGAACCTACCGTTAACTGTGTATTGACACTTCCAGGTATCCCTACGAGTCCGTCCAACGTCGTAGAAGCCCCGGTAACGGTCAAATCCGTATTGATACTTCCCGGGATTCCTATTAACCCGTCAATCGTCGTGGAGGCACCCGTGATCGTCAAGAGTGAATTGATACTCCCTGGAATCCCCACTAAACCATCCAAGGTGGTGGAGGCTCCGGTAACTGTCAAATCGGTGTTGATACTGGAGTTAATTCCTACTAAACCCTGAAAGGTAACACTCCCCGCGAATACCTGTGTAGCCGTAAAAGGTTGGGAGGCGTCAAAGAACTGGATGTCCGGTGATAAGTAGGTATCGTCAATTACGCTTCCTTGCCAGGTCCCTACACTCACCGTTCCTAGCTTGGTGGGTAACGGACCCTGTAAAGTGACCGATGATGGCTGTAACTGAAAGAAATAGGTATTGGATGCTAAAAGTGATCCTTGAGTCGTATTAGAATCGAACAATAGAGTAGTCGTGGTACTGAAACTGGAAATCGGAGGACCGATATAACTGGTGGGACCGCCGGTGGTCACCACCAAACTAAACGAAGCGCCACCTCCTGCTCCCGGAACGTACTGACAGGCAAATGTGTTGGTCGAGGTAAATCCGAGGGCTTGTGTAGCACTTCCGCAGGTGGCTAGCCCTCCTCCAGACCAACTTGAAGAAATAACACCGAAATTGAAATGGGCGTTTTTGGTAGCGCCGCCTCCACCAAACCCTAAATCAAAATAGATCGGTGGATTCGCTACGCCGTCATCACCTCCTCCAAAGGTCAATCCTTTCGTTCCAGAATTAGAATATCCCATATAAGCTATCAATCCACCGGTCGGTCCCTGAAATTGGTAACTGGGTTTATAAGTACCGGCTACCTGTTCCAGAATAGCTATAGTTCCATTTCCTGATCCGCCCGAAGGGTCTATTACTCCTACCGGAGAGGTTAGGGTTGTAGAATCCGAACATGTTAATGGACTGGCGGCATCCATGGTAATATTGGTTCCAGCCCATTCCCAACTGTTAAAACCACTATAAGTAACCGTAGATTCATTAACAAAGGTCGTTGTATCGGCAGGGTTAACTGAAATCTGGGTTCCGTTATTCTGGAAGTTATCGGATCCCCCAAAGGCTCCATTGGAATCTACCTGAACGTCATAAGAGTTCCCCGCTGGAGTCCCGCCACCTCCTGACCCACAGGCGATACTGCCTACGGTCCACGAATTAGGGCCACTCGGCGTCCAATAGGCACACTGACCTGCTACGGGGGTGACGCTCGATACCACAAACGTATAGGTTGAAGAATTACCGTTAAAGTTGGCGACAAAAGCATGAGAGCTGGAAGACGCCCAGAAGTTGTCCATCGTAGGGCTAGAGGCGAAAACGGTCGAATCCAATCCCTCAGCGTACTGTACGGCTCCTGCACCTGAGCCATTGATCGTCATGCTACCTACGGAGATATTGTAAGTGACACTCTGGCCTCCGGCACCGGTCACGGTCATACTGGTAGAAAATACATTTAAGAAGGTAGCTCCTGTAAACACTCCGGCAGAGTCAAACTGAACGTTATAATTACCACCACCAGGCGTGGTGCTACCCCCGGTACAGTTGATAATGACCGCACCCGTAGATAAACTCGTTGATGTACATGAAGGACCGGCTTGAACCGTATTACTGTCTATACGAGTAATCGCATCAAGAGTCCCGGTATGTGGATTAAAGATAAACTTAAGAGGTTCAGCTTGAAGAAGAGACGGAAGAAGTAGAAGAAATGGAATGAACTTTTTCATTTATAGGTAATTAATGTACTGTCGGAGCGGTTCGCCCAAATTTGTTGGAACCCTACATCTCCGTTAGCGAATTGAATCTGAGAAAGGGACCCATCTGTGTTATAAGTTAATTTTCTAATTTTCCATTTGGCATCCGTATCTTGAACTCCGGGTGTCGCCCACCCGATATAAACGGGTTGGCCATCGGTTCGTCCCGCATAATCAAGTTTCTGCTGAAAAGGCGGCGCGTTCGACCACTCAAATTGTGACCACATTTAGAGTTCCTCCATCACGTTCACCGGAACTTCAAAACCCATCGCTTCGAGTTCCGGAATGTCTTCTTCAAAGCGGTCGGTGCCATCGATGCGGTACTGAATGTCGGAGAGGTCAATGTCACCAGCCATTTGATAGACGGCGTCTTTGGCTTCTTCAATGGAAGGGGCGGCATAAGACAAAAAACCGGCCAATCCATCAAATCCCGACAGACAATAACAATCGTTTTCTTCGTCGTAGTACACGTCATGCGGCCAGAACGCTTCGTCCGGAACGTTTAGCATCTTCTTACCGACTAGATCCTTGTAGACCTCTTTGGCTTTATCGTGCCATAACGGGTAGGGCGGGCTCGAGAGGGTCAGCACAAAGGATAGGTCGTCTGAGACGTTCATTTCTTCGGCGTCCCCTTTAGCCATGTGATAGAGCGTCTCCCCGAAATCGTCTTCTAATAAATCCAGAAATCCATAGACGGCCGAGTACCCAAACCGGGGGGTAAATTCCAGGAAGTAGGCCTTTCCATCCATGACTTCACAGTTCATGTCCAAGGGTCCTGTATACTTCATTTCTTGAAGCAGCGGATAGAGTTTGGCGATTGTTTCCTGAACGATCTTGGTCGAGTCATCCCCATACCTCCAGACCACCGAGGATTCACAACCGGTTACAGGCCCTTTGTTACCGGCCATGAGTTTCTTCACTTCAATCGTCCCGTTGGGCGGTCCCACGTAACGGCCTTTCGAAAACCAGCATTCCGTGGACACTTCAATCCCTTCAATAAATTCCTGTAAAATAAAGTCCACTTTCATATTGCCTTCGTCTTTCAGCCACTCGAGTTGATGGATCATATCTTCCGGGTCTTTCGAGACATACGTGAGATCAAGCGCCAGAGAACCCACATCTCCGTTGGGCTTGAGAACGTATCGCTTACCTTGATTCGCCACGAATTCAATTGCTTTTTCGATCTCCTGTTTTTTAAATTCCTGGTAAGGGGGTACGGTAATTCCCATTTTTTCACAAAGTCGAATCGCATAGAGTCTGTCCTGTTCCAAGAGGTCCTGGAATACGGACCCTCCTACTACTAAATGACCTTTCTTGCGTAAGTCATCGGCCAATTCTCCGGCATGGACCATGTCAAAGACGATCACGTCCGGTTTTAGAGCAAGCCCTTCTTCCAGAGACTTCACCCTGTTCACAATTCCTTTTAAGTGAAATTCGTTTACCGGATGGGGAATCCAGAAGTCAACGTCATACCCTTCTTCCTGGAGTCTCCGACAGAACCCGGCACCTTCCAATTCTTCTGAATGGATTAAGAATCTTATTGGAGTAATCCTCGTGCTTCGTCCCGTGCCTCTTTTTTATTCTGTTCGCCTTTAACGACGGCACGCGCGTGCGCGTGAAGTCCTTGCCAGTTCAGTCCGTTTTCCTCGGCAAAAAACATGGCTTTGTCATAGACATCTTCGTTACCGGTGCGTTCATATTTTTCAAAGAGTTGTTCGGCTTCGTAGGCGCTCATACCCTTGTGTTTGGGAAGCGTGGCGTAAAGATTCCCTCCACGGGTACTCATGGGAAGTAGCATTCGACCGGCTAAATCGGCGGGTCCAGTCACTGGAAAACCGCCTGCGGTATACCCTGTAATGGCACCCGCGGCCATATTCAGGAGGGGAGACGCTTTGCCGCGTCCTGTTTTTAAAGGGTAGAAGATATCCTGATAGAGTTCCGTAAAGGCTTTAGACGGGGTCACATAAATGTCTCTACCATCAGGCGTCTTCCCATACAAGACATCGGTTTCATGACCGGGGTCGTTCTGCCACATGAACCGACCAGGATTCTTGTTCCAATCTTCGATTAAGTTCCTCTGGATAAACTTGTCCGTGGGACTGCCGTATCCTTTAAGACCGTATTTCTTAGTGTTGATATAGTTCATCATGTTTCCAAAGACAAACCATGCTAAAAATCCACGGGCCAGGAGTTTCCGAGCTTGATGGCCCTGGGGACCTGAGGTTAAGGCGGAGGTCCCCATCAACACCCGGCCAATAGTCCATTCCGGGGCAAGCATCAACCACTGGAGAGCCTGCTGGGTTTGAGGCGACGCCAACAAATCGCCCCAGGCCAGGCCCCCCAACGCTTTATTGATATATAAAGCGGTCTGGTTTTTGATCTCATCCACCGGAATTTTGTCGCCAAAAACCTTCATATTATCCGCTAAATGCGACTCGTACAGGGACATTTTTATCATCGGAGACCAATAGTCCCACAACGCTTTATCGAAGATTTCGTTCGATCCTCGTAATATTTTAAGTCCCGCCGCTCCGGGTTTTGTCACTTTATAGGTGTTGAGCCATCCTTCCATGTTCTGAAGGGCCCGGTTAAATACATCCCGCTGGACGTCGTCAATGGCGCTAAAGCGCAGGGAATGTTCGGCCGAGTCCAACGCCAAGGGACGATTAGATAGTGCCGCGTGACCTTCCATAAACGAGGTATAGAAGTTCTTGGCACTTTGAATGGGACGTTTCCAGGTTAAAGGTTCAGCCAAATCTTCGGTCGCGGCGCGGGTAATACCGGCTAAGGTCTTATACAGTACGTTACGGTCTTTATTAAAGATCATCAGGTCCCGGAAGGAAGACCCGGCAAACAGCATTTCTGACAACGCCCAGGGATGAAACATGGAATACAAGAAGATCGACCGTTTAGAAAATGCGTTAATCGACTCAATTAAGTTCATGGGAACGCCTAGAAACTTGGCGGAGGATCTGGAGGTAAACATATAGTCCATGAGCGGTTTAAACTTCGGGTCAAAGGCCATGCCCCGCAAAAGCGGATGATCGGATCGTAAGTACCCTTGTGGAGCGTCCATGGCCACAGGCGAAATCTGTCGTTTGGGAGATCCAATACTTCCCGGGAGTTTCGGTTGGGTATCGTCAATCACCAAGGACGGGTTCATATCGTCGTTCATGGTGAGCGCCACTTTTTTGAGTGTATGAAGTTTGGATAGCAGGTTCGTCCGTAAATCGGAATCGGCGGTCATGGTATCGCGTATATCTAAACTTTCCGGTTCAAACCCGGCGTTGATTCCTTGAGCGCTTGTCGTTAATTTTCGGTGATTGAGCCACGGGGCTTTTCCGCCGGTGGACGCCCGTTGCCAGGACACAAAATCGTCCGGCCGTTTCCAGTGACGAGGGACATAATCTTTCACATGGGCAACGTCATCGTAATGCTCGTTATAGAGACGGTACCATTCATCGTAATAAGGCCGGATTTCTGAAGCGGCTTGTTTCATGGCCGGTGTCGGATGTTCTCCTAACTGGATTAACTTATCGGCATCTTTGGGCCTAAACGCCTGTAGTTTATCCAATTTCGGGACCTCACCGTCTATATAAAATTCCATCGCTTCTCGTTCCAATTTCGATATTTTAGAGTCTCTTAAGACATCGTTTTTAAAGTACAGGAACTTAATGCGCATCACCATTTCATCGGAATCTTTAAAGCGTGCCAAAGGACGGCTGGCGGCTCTAGAACTTTTTCTTTGGGACCATTTATCCTGGAGATATTCGTACCAGGCCCGATCTTTTAAGGATTTCTGAGCGATCGGGTTCCCTTTCTGAGCCGCTTCAGTTTCCTTATAAGCGTGCGTATCCCAGGGCGTGACCGTCTTGGTCTTAATTTGACCTCGGAAGAAATCGAGGTATTCTTTGGGTGCGTTTCGAGCGACATAAAGCATGATGTCTTCGGCGGTATCGTAACCGATCGCGCGTGCACGTCTAACCAGTTCATTGATTGCTTCCTGAACCCGAGCCGATTCGATTGGGTCAATAGGTGCTCCCGGACCGATCGCTCCTTTTTCTCCTTTTAAGAAGTGATCCCCAATCTGCATTCCCAGGTCAAAGGCACTCTGTTTGGTAATATCTTCGGGTTCTCCAATCGGCTGTGAGGATTTGGCTTTCACGGATTCCAAGGAGAAATCCATAGGCGGAGTTAAAGGGGCTTCCAGGTTATGAATGGCATCTCCGATAAACGAACGAACAGACCGTTGTTTTCCGGTAGTGGTTTCATGTTCTCTTAAATACGAAAGGAGATCGGCGCTCGAAGGACCCTGTATATATCCCTGTTCATACATTTCCTGAGCAGCTTCGTCCAATGGACGACTACCACGAAGAGAGGGTTTGACATAACGGGTATATTCTTCTTGAACGTCCGGACTTGGAGCGAGTCCTCCCATTTGACGGATATAGGCGTGTCCTTCCGGTTCGACATTACGCAAGTCCCATTCCTGTTTCAAGCGATCAGCTTCTTTTAGGACGTCCTCTTTCGAAATTCCCTGCGTCTTTAAACGGGATGTTTCTTCTCTTGTTAAACCGGAGGGCACGTCTCCTGGACGACCAGGTTTAAAACCGACTCGAGCAATTTCTTCTGCCAAAAGGTGATCGGACATCCCTTGTTCTAGCAGATGATCTACGACCTGTTTTAATATCTCGGATTGACCCACTTGATCTCTAACCGTCTTTTGGATTACGGCATTGAGAGCATCTAAGGTCTGTTTATTTTCCGTGGGATGCCGTTCTCTTAACTGTTGCGATAAATAGGGTTTCAATGTCTGCAGTGTTAACGGCTGTTCTCTGGGAGGAACCGTTTCAGGAGGAGGGGTAGGTGCTCGCCTGGGTATCGGTTCTTCAGGACGCGCTTTTGGTGCACGGGGCGCTTCAATCTGAAGCGGTTGTTCCGGGCCTTCGATCTGTAAAGTGGGTTCCAGATTTCCGGGAGGACCCATAATCACGATCTTCCCCATCTTATCCCGGTAATACCCCGCTAGTGCATCTTCCGACCACTTCAGGGTTTCTAAGTGTTCCGGTTCAGCTTTTAACGCATCCAGGCGTTTCTGGACTTCATCTCGGACGCCTTTGGCGTGGTCCTGGAGCATGGACTGGTTCACCTTGGGATTGGGGTGGAGGTCTCCGGGTTTCTCCTCTAAACTGGGACTGGGTTTCTCTTCAGCGGCCGCTTTCATTTCTGCGTCTTCCAACCATTTCTGGAGTTTCGCTTCTTCTTCGGCTTTAACGATCTGCTCAAAAGGACGGGGAGGCCCGGCGGTCATGTCCCGACCTTTTTGTTCAAAGACCGCTCTTAAGATTGATTTCTGGAAGTCGGAGTTTTCTATGATCGGAGGGGCTTTCGGTTTGAACATCTCCGATATGGGTTTTCCCATAAAGGTCTGGCCGGCCAGTTCAAAAGCTTTATCAATCACTAGATAATTCGTCAGGGACCCGACTGTTTCAGGAATCGCTTGAGAGGTGAGTTCCCAGGGCATGTAGGCGAGTCCTGCCCCATAGATACGGGCTTTCTGGAATATCGTTAAATCACCGGGTTTGTTCAAACGACTCGTTCTAATTTCATCTTCGGTGGGTGCGATTTTACCGGAAATGGTTTCTCCGGTTTGATGCAGACCAGTCGTTAATTGTTTGGCTCCTGGAATGGGGATGTCACTAACCGACTGCCGCGCTTTACCCATCGGAGACTCACGTAAGGCTTCAGCACCTAACTGCGCACCTAACGCGATTTTGGGAGTGGCTTTCACGAACGATTCCGGGGAAGGCATCATCTTTGTGGGTGCTTCTGCGGCTTTGCCGATTTCTGTGGTGGCTTCCTGTAAACCCGACGCGGCACCTGCGCCAGACGCTTCCACGGCTCCCGGCACCTGCGTCTTCAATCGTTCAAAGAGTCCAGGACGAGAAGGGGGTTGGGTCCGTCGTTCAAAGTCTTCCCGCATGGCATAACGCTTTTCTTCCGGCATCGACTGATAGGCCGAAGAAGACACCACAAAATGGCGATAGAAGTTCTGACGGACCTTTTCCTGGTCGTCCGGGTCTAGCGTCTTGTAGCGGTCACTGCTTGAAACCGCTTGCCAACGATCTTCTAGTACACTCATTTACCGGTTCCTGAAAATACTGCGTTCCAATCCTGGTCCGTAATCCCTGCACCCGTAGGGGCCGACGCGGGTGAAGGAGCGGCACCGCCACTGTCTGGAGAAGGAGTTTCTCCGGAGTCTTCTAGTCGACGGGTCACTTCATCGAATTTGGGAGTGTTGTCTTCCACCCAGGCCGATCGCCTTTTGTATTCTTCGGGGTTATTGTTTTTAACGTGCCGGGCTTCGTCCGACGTCAACCATTTCTTGTTCGCGTCATACTCCTTCAGCCACACCTTATCTTTATCTAACTGATCTTTACTCCCTTTACCAGCTCCTTTTTTACGGGAGGCCGGGGTATCCAACCCCCGGGCTGTCGGACTAAAGGTTTGACCACCTTCCCCTAACTGCTGCAAGTCCCAGCTTTGGGTATCTTCATTCCAATGCATGGCCCCCGGAACCGTTTTGTCACCCACTTTAAAATTAAATTCCTTCGGCGCTTTCATTTTATCCAGTTTCATTTGGAAATCGCCCTTCATTTTACCCAATACCAGTCCCGTCGGAACGGGTTGGCCTATCATCTTAAGCCAGGAGGGATCTTTATCGTCCTGCATGAGACCGACCGCCACCTGGGGCGACATGATAAAGGTATGCCCTTGGGCGAGTCCCTGTTCATCAATCTTCTTTAAGGCCATCAATGCCGCTTGCTTAGACTTTGCTTCTTCGGACACTCGATCGCTCGCTTTACTCCCTGCTTCCGAAGTGATTCGCTGCTGGTCTAGACTCTGCTGATTAGTGTCGGAAACGGTAGCGGCCGCCCCTTTTAATAAACCAGCTCCTGCTTCGAAAAGTGTATCGTTAGGCATATATGTCCTCCTTATTGGAATAAAGCTGATAAAGGGCCTGTCGATGACGACGAGTCATATAGACTAGCGTTTGGTGCCGAGTAATTAGTCCCTCCCGGTCCATAACTCGCCGATGAAGCGAACGGATTTCCTGGCCTGTTGGGTGAACTGGTTCCTACGTTTCCCAAAGGTCCGAGACTTGCACTAGAGGGAGCAAAATTCTTACTGAAATCGATAAGATTTTGTGCAGCTCCAGTTGCTTGCCCTATATCTCCCGTGACGGTATTGAACTCGCTCTGGAAACCACCTTGGGAAGCCTTTTGAGCGGCCAATGCTTGCTGTTGCGCGGACGACTGATCCAGGAAGTAAGGAAGTGACGCAATCAGGTTCGATTGGCCCAAGTTCTGGGAAGATTCCTGACCGGCCGCTCCTGCGGCAATATTCTCTTCTGTACCTGTTAAACCCAGCAAACTATTGATCTGGTTCTGGATACTGGTCGCTTGCGCCTGTTGCTGGGTTTGACCAACGGAAAGTCCCGTCGATAAGACGTTCTGCTCGAATTGCTGACCGGTCTGCGCTAAGGCATTCGATTCCGTGGATGACCCGGCGAGGCCTCGTCCTCCCAAAGCGCCCTGCACAGTCGCTAGTTGCGTCTGGAACGCGTTCTGTAACGGCTGTAAATAGGTACTGATCTGGTCCGGAGATAAACTCCCAAACAACTGAGGCGCTTGTGTTAAAACGCTTTGAAGTTGGGTATAAAGACCGGTCACCTGCTGCTTCATTTGATTGGCCGAATCGGTCATTTTCGTCTGGAGAGCCGCTAAAGGGTCGTTGGCGGCACGAGTCGCTTCGGCCTGTTTAAAGTTCACATACTGGGCGACTGCGCTAGTTCCGATCTGGCCTACGTTAAAGGTCCCTTCAAAGGACGGAGCCATAGCCGTAATTTCGGCTTGCGTTGGGTAATACCCAAACTGGTTAAAGACCTGCTGAATATTAAAGTTAGGGGCACCACCGGTGGGATCGGTAATTACGGCATTGGGATCTCCGGTCCCTGTATTTGTCGTTGGATCTTGTGTCGCTGTAGGCATAAATAGCTCCTTTATCTCACGCGTCTAGCCGAAATACGACCCATATATTGAGGCGTTCCTGCTGAATAATCCGCACGAGCTTTAAAATAAATCGTTGTGGTTGAAGGAATTGAAACTCTGTACGATGCCACGGTAACAGTCTGATCATAAGAAGCTGTGGGTCCAATGGCTCTTGCGGAATTATCTCCTGAAGCTTCATCGCTAAACGTGGTGGCACCGGAATCCGTGGAAATACCGGCTCTGAATTGAGTCGTGGTTGAACCATTTGCCGTCGCACTTAGCAGGCAAGAAACATCCCAATCACCCGGGCTCAAGATAATCGAAGCCGCATTTTTATAATTGGCCGTAGTTCCAAAATTAGACGAAGATGTAACCGACGCAGAGACGTATTCTCCCACATTTCCTGGAACAGCGTTATCATTGGTAACCGTCCCTTTAATACCCGACGAACAGGAGTTACCTCCCGATAACGGGGGACATCCAGCCCACGACTCTGACACTAAAAACAACGATACCGAGAGTAACAGACCGATCTTTTTTATCATCGAATCCTCCTCAATTTAATATTAACTCATTAATTAACCAAAGCCCACGACGCATTTGTTACCGTTGCCGTCGCTATATAAACCTTTCCGGTGGTTATGGCAATATAGATGTCCCCGACTCGAGAAGGGGCTTGTAAGGGAGCCCCGGACCCCGTGTACACCGACGGTTTGGTATTGATGTTCTGACAGACATTTTGAAATTCCCGTTCATCCGACTGATCCGTATGCGTCAAAATGGGGCACGATGCATGAGACAATGTCCAGACGGCCAATGCCAGAAGAAATGCATAGAGAAACACTCCTCGAACGCCGCGTTTCTTAATCACTGCGGTTGCCTTTCTTTGTAGATTCCTTCGAATCCGTAAAACTGGAACGGACATTGGCTGTCACTTGTCCCAATCGTAAAGTTCATGGACTGACCAAAATCCTGATGGGAAGAATCAATCGGGAACGGGAGTCGAACGGATCGCAGGGCGGCGAACTCCGATTCCAAAGGCGAACCCAAAGAATAATTGGTTCCCGATAGATCGGGCATATACTGGAACGTAACCGGACAACTGCCCTGGTTATCCACCGTCGGATATAACACATAAAGGTATTCATCTGCCGGTAAGTCCCCGAAGGAATAGTCCTTGGTCTGAACAAAGACGTTGATCGGATTTCCGTTGTCGGCGTAAGATTGATTATCCAAATAGATATTTCCAGAGGACAAGGAATCGGCATGATAGAGGGTATTCTTGGTCTGCGTAAAAGCCCCGGCATGAATATCCATCGGGGCCCAGGCCCCTCGGGTATTTAACACTTCTACGATGTCATTAAAACTGTCCAGGGGATTCGACGAAAAGGATAGCCAGTAACGATTGTCCCAAACCGTGGAGGACATCGGAGGGGCACGGTTTCCTGAAAAGACCTGGATGGTCCCGCTTTGAAGCGTCGGTGTCTGAGTGGCGTTGGTGACACTAAACGTCGAATACCACTGGGCATAGGTGCCTGATCCCCCCGTACCGGTCGAAAGCGTAATCGGTGAATTGATGTTAATCGTTTGGCACGAATCGACCGACATATTCGATGTGGTAGAGGCACAGATGGAATAGGCTATCGATCCGTTATTTAAGAGTTGATTGACCGAAAAATTACCGAAGGAATTGATCGAACCAAAACTATGAACCGGAGACTTAAACACCCCCGAGGAATTCTCAATCACTGTCGTATTCAGGGTCACTGAGGAAAGAACCGGGGACAGTGACGGAACATTGGTCGTATTAAAACTAGAAATGTACTGGATATAGCGTTTGTTCGAGGAACCGATCAGACTCCCCGGAGTGACCGATACCGGTGCGTCCCAGGGTCCCGTCGTGGCGGTCGCCACCTGGGTCTGGTAAGTGATGGTGTTCCCATTATCAGTTTCGGAGGTATTAAACACGCCCCAGTTAAACAAAAGTGTTCCCGTCGACACGCCTGAATCAAAGACACGAGACGTGATCGAACCGGACGTAGGACTGTATGAAATTCGCCCTTTGTTGATGGTGGCACTAAAGGTCTGGTAGTTACCGGGTATAATTCCAGAGATCGATCCCCACGTAGCACCATAGGCTGAACTCGCTAGATTCCAACCCGTATAATTGGCCGATGTTCCAATCGCCGGGACATAAATCCAATACTTGGTACTCGGAGATAGGACCGTGGAAGTTAAATTAATATTCACCAAAGTGTTATTGGACCCGCAAGTTCCCGTTCCTGATCCACTCACAGAACCACTCGTTCCTAGATAAGACCCGGGAACACCATTATTATCGGAATACAGTTTAACGGTTAAGGTGGTAGAAATGGTTCCAACCTGACAAATCACCATACCGAAATTCGTTAGTTGTTGATAAGGATCCGACGTCGTTGTAAAACTTTGAGCAAAAGCTTGCGCCCACGTTCCAGACCACTGGGCACTTCCTCCCTGATTGGCGGTATTGATTTGACTTGGACTTGTTCCTTGATCATAAATGACGGTGGATGACAGGTTGACAGCCAGTCCCGGTGCTTGAGACGTCGTATCCATGTTACTTAACGTCCCGGCATCCCAGTTCGCCTGGGTCGCATCCGTAAAGACGGCAGCCGCCTGCGTGGACAGGACCAAAGACGGCGAGGCTGACGTGGTATTTAAGCTATTCGGCGGGGAGTAAATCGTTCCTGATTGCCAGTCGGACTGCGACTGAAGTACCCAGGACTGCTGAGAAAATCCTTCCGTCAAGATCCCTGGATCTATTTTATTTTTAATCGGGTCGGAAATTCGTTTACACGTATACCCGTTAAAATCTTCTACACCCCGTAAAGACACAAATTTCAAAGATCCGTTATAGGTCTGAATGGAATTCTGGTCGACGCATCCGCATTCCTGCGTCAAGAACGAAATCTGAAAAGACGTCTGGTCAAACCCGTAAAGACCAAAAATAGTGGAGTGTTTAAAAAGATAAAGCGTATCCAGGTACACGTATTCCGCCGTCACGTTATCGAAGTTATCCTGTAACCCCACGGAGAATTGAACAGGGTCCGTCGCATTAAGTCCGGTCGTCCAGATGGTTCCATCTCCGTACTTCGATCCATAAAGTTGATTGCCGTTAGGGACTGCGGCTCCAATCACCCAGACACGATTATGGAATGAAACAATCTGGGACCCCAGGGGACTGGAAGCCACTTGCGTCATGTGCGATCCATTCCAATAATAGACTCCCTGCGTCTGATCCACGAAGTAGGCGTTCCCGAAAGCGTTGGTTTCACCGACCGTGTTATTAATCGATACCGTCGTAATAAGAACAACAGATCCTGAAAAGTTATTAGCGGTGATCTGATCGGAGGATCTGACGATATGCCAGGTGTTGTTGTTAGGGTCCGTGTACGTCCAGAGGCCGGTATAAGAATAGGATTTGGTGGACCACGCTACCGTATAGCCATGCCGTTTAGTGATCGGAGCCACATCATCAAATAGAACATTCAAAGAGTTTTGAACAAACCCGTCAGGAAGCGAAGTCGACCCGTGGTAAGTATCGACGCCTTTTGAAAAGTCATAGACCTTTAAATATTGGCGAGGTCCGATCGCCGAAGCGAAGGACCCCGCGAAAAGGAGTATGAGCGCCACACTCCAGCGCCGGAACATCAGGGACTCCTGGAACCTACAAAACCCGGGGTAAAATCCGGCATTTTGGTAGTCCCTTGACGCATGATCTGCAGGAATGAAACCCAGTAATTGAGATATTCTTTAGCGAGGTCCGTTTCTTCCACGGTCTGGAATCCACGGTAAGCCACGTAATAGGCCAACGCCGAAACATACGGCTGAAGAAGTAGGTCCCCGTTAAAGGGAAGCGCCGTCACTGTCGTGACATCAGAGGTCTGCTGGATATAACAAACAGTAACGGGACCGGTCGAAGTAGACGTCGGAGCGGGATAAAAGCCTAGTGCATAATTGGTGCGATCGATATAGTATTTGGTCGAAGGTCCCTGCGACACTGTCCAACCGTTACTTTGCGCATCCAGTTGATCCAAAGACGTTTGATCAAGTTTTAAATAGGACCCGCCAGGTGCCTGATACCAGACCCGAAGCGTCGCCATGAAGTCGACCGGAAGTGCATACTCCGTGGTTCCACCGATCAAACTAAAGTTATAACAGGATTGAAGCAGCCAGTTCTGGGCGTTGGCTTCCCGTTGTCCATCAGAGAGAAACTGAAGGAGGGTCGAGTCCGTAAACTGTTGACGGTTAGGGGAGGTCGACTGGTCGCGTAAATACACGCGGGCGCGCGACAGGACATCGGAGGCGAGTAACGTCGTGGCATGGACATTCCCGGAAAGAAATATCAGGATGAATCCGAATAACCATTTCTTACCTGAAAAAAAAGTAGGCCAATAGAAGCGGTACCACGGCACCAATCAGACCTCCCCAAACGTATAATTTCCATAGTTGACGACGTTGCGCCCTCTGGACACGTTTAGTTATTGCCGTAACTGAGTTCTTTCCACTCGAAAATAGACGAATCGTAAATGAGCGTCAATACTTTTCCAAACTGCAAGGTGCGTGTCGCGGCTCCTAAGTCCATTCCGGCCGAGGTCCCGCTCGACATGACAAGCGTATTAATCGTTGATGTGGATGTCAGAATTAATAACTGACCGTTGGTGGCCGTTGCCGTTGAAATACAGGGGATAGCGGCGTTTCCAGGCAACATCGGGGTCGCAATCCCACACGTCACCACGGCTCCGGTGGATAAAACCTGAAGGTAAGTCGATGTAGGAGAAATGACGGTGATGGTTGTGATCCCGACTACCACCTGGGGCGGATACACCGTGATGCCCGAGGTCGTTCCATTTCCCGCGACCGAAATACTCCCGGCAAAGTTACTGGTTCCTGTACCGCTCGAGGTAATCACGCCGTTTGACGTCGCGTTTCCCGACGCATCAATGCGCCATTGCGTAGTCAAGTTGGCGGTCGGTCCTGTGACATAACACTCTAAATCCGTCTTGGTACAAATGCTCGTCGCATAGAGTGGCATAGCGAGCAAATCCACCAATAGTAAAACGAGTAACTCTTTCATGGTGTACGTCCTTTCGATCGTTAGTCCGGCCGGATTAGCTCCAAGCTGTGAGCATAGGGATCATCAGGCTCGAGACGCTTTTTGAGTTCCTGGTATTCATGGCACAAGGCCCCATATTGTTCCTGAAACTTGACGTTATGACGAACCGCTTGCTGGGCTTCTACCGACCCGGTCTTCGGCCACATCTCATGTTTGGTCGGCATTTCCTTCTGGAGGATGGCGGTGATCTCTTTGAGTCGGGCGTTGAGTCGATCCTTCTCAGAATCCCGGGCCGTTAAATCTTCGTCATGACCCAAGATCATTTTGTTACGATCATAACGCGCTTTGACCGATGCCAAGTCCACAGTCTGGCTTTTGAGTTGGTTTTCCGGTTGCGTACTTCCTAACAAGATCGCTTCATCTTCCTCTACTTGACGACGCAAGTTCGACCGGTCCGATTCTTCCAGTTTGCGGTCCCCTCGCCCGATTTTTTCTTCCTGAGACACTTGTTTTGTCGGGTCCGGACCTTTTCCCTGTTTCTCTAATTCCCGTTTCTTCACTAAGGCCTCACGCATCCGGGCCATACGTTCGTACATCGCCGCCTGTTTCTGTTTTTCGTCCATGTGATCCTCCAGGTTTAGTTTAAGCGTTCTCAGCATATAACCACCGCCAATCGCTCCAGCCGTAGCTATAACGCATATAACCGGCAAAGAGGGCGACTAAGGTGGAAAAATCCGTATCCTTAAAAAACTGCGGCAAGATACGGTCCCACCATTTCAGGTACATTTTCATCAGTTTTGAATCAACCAAGAACCACCGTGTCGTCGAGGACAGGTAGTTCGGCCAGACGACAAGCTTGTAACTCCCGTAATGGAAGTTCACGTTGTTCTGGGCGGTATCTACTTTACCTCGAGACGAGATGATTTCGTAGGCGTAGCTCTGTAAATCTACGGGCACAATAATCATGTCCGGTTGAATCGTCAGAGGATTTCCGCGGTTTGATTTGTACTTCACCATGTTGATACGCGCGGTGTCGAGTTCCGTCGGGGATAACGCGGTGGTACCGAGGTTCGATTGACTTGCTCCCCCATTGTTCGAAGGATGCGCCGTGGACCCTAAAGCGACCCCGTCACCACCAGTGATCCCGGCGACCACCACATTATTAAATAAGGAAGCGGCATCGGTTTCACGTTTCCGGAAGGCGGCCAGTCCCAAGCGCTGGGGCACTCGGTTAATGACATCGTACAAGTCGTCATCGACCAGCTTCCGTTCGATTTTCATGCCCCGAGCAAACTCCGCATGGACGTAGTTCGTCTTGTAGCCTTCCCCGGTATCGTCGTAGGGAATGGTTCCCGTAAACGGCGCAAAGTCCGCCACATCTCCCATTTCTAAGTCGTGTTCCTGGGCTTTCCGCGATTCCTTGACCGAATACAAAATCGGGGCAATCGCCTGCTGCTGTTCCTGATAGAACGTATCGACGTACACCGTGGCCAGACCGGGTTCTAACAGGTCCGACCAGTTCGCTGATGTATACATTTAAATCCTCCTCGTAATTAGGTGGGTCCTCACCCGAGAGGGAAGTGGGCGTAAACCCTCCCGGGCGATGGACCGTCAAGGGTTAGTTCGCGTTCAAGAAGATCGAAGCTGTGAAATTGATCATGGCAAAGAACTTGAATCCTGTCGGGAACGTAATTCCGTCGTGCTTGGTGGGATCTAAGAACTGATGATCAAATCCCGGAGCCACGACTTTATTTTCCAGTGTCCGAGCTAACCACGACCCTTGAGCCGCTGTCGATCCCAGGATCTTAACGCAGTTGGTCGTTAACGCCAACTTGGGATCGTAAAGTGGAAGGATCTTAATGACTTTGCTGGCGGTCGTAAACGGAAAGGTCGTGGACTTCGGCGTGTAGGTTCCTGAACTGGAGGAATCAATAAATGCCAGATACCCTGTTCCGGGCGCTCCGACGCCTAAGATCCATCCGCCTCCGATATTTTCTCCGGAGGTCACGGTAAACGATGTCGAGGCCACCACACTGGCAATAGACAAGTTGGTCGCTTGATCGTACTCCGCTTCCCAGACCCCGAACGGATTGATCGTGCAGTCCGTGAGCAGGTACTTGGTACCGGCCGTCGGATCATTGTCCAAGGTCGCTGCCGCAAACAAGGATTCCGTTACTCCTAAGAATTTGTTTAAGGTGGATGCTCCGATGATGCCGTAGCCCTGGTTCGTTCCATCGGTTTCTCCGGCCATCACCACCGCTCCAGCCGGAATGTTTGTGGCATTTCCAAATAAAGGAATAGCCCTCTTTAACTGGGCCCCGCCTGTAAGGTCATAGGCAAATATCACAAAACCCTCCTATAAATCAACTAGATTTTAGTTTTTGTTAATTAAGGAAAAGACTAAGGTTAAGCGCTGACTGGATGTATATCTATATATCTTTTGTGAGTTCGTTCTGCGTGGCAATTTGAACAAACGACATCGCACTTTTTGATTTCTTCCATGATGGTTTTACTACATCTCAAAGTCGTGTTACCGACACAAAATCTTTTTGTAGCAGGATCGCGGTGATCAAAGTGCATCACCCACGGGTTATACTGAACTCGACAATCCATGCAAGGACGCATCTTCTCGCGTTGGATTAACTCCCTCTGTCTTCTACTCAATTCATGAGCGTGTTTTCGTCTAACCGACAAATATCTTTCACGGTTGTTCTTCTTCCATTCCTTGTGCTTCATCAATCGGTACGCTTTCAACTTTTCTCCACCTTTTTCTCGATATCGCTTTCCAGATTCACGCCATCTCTTCCGTAATTCTTCCCTGTCCAAACCATCGCGGTAAACTTTCGCATCCTTCAAAAATTTTTCTCTGTGTTCCATATACCAATTATGATGATATTCCTTTGAACTCATAAACCTTCGAGATTGATACCACTGCCAAATCGTTTACCGCGATTCACGCCCGTAGGGTTCATCGTTCGGCACAAAGGGCAACCGGCGCCCATATCATCTTGAGGATTCCCGAAGGTATCCGACTGCGAAATACCTCGCGGCGGTGTGAACGACTGCGTGGTAGTGGTAATGGACGCATCCAAATTATAAATGTCATCTCCGGTCGCACGCGTATCCAAGTTCACAATCATTCCACATTGTGCACAGTTGATCCGTCGATCTACCGTATCTCCTGAAGACAGATGCAGATACCGGCTCTGAATAATGGGCTGTCCGTCTCCTGAAGTCTCTGTCGGGTGTACGTCGTTCATCGTTGTTTATTCATCAAACGTTTGAGTTCCAAATCTGCGGACGAAACAAATTGTCGGTCATCGGGAGGTTTCATCTGCCAGACTTCCCGACCGGTTTTCTTGGCCCGGGCATAATCCCGAGCGTTCACACCCAACTTCTGAGCGACAAATTCTTCGGTTTCAGACAACTTTTCGTCTTCCGGACGTTCTCCCGGTTCTGGAGCCCCGGACGAGGGTTCAGACCCCGTGTACCCGGGTCCGCGCGAGATGCGAGGACTTTCAACGCCGGGTTCCTTGGGCGTGGGTTTCGGTTGGGAATCCGCGTGTTTACCTTTCACGAAGTAGTAGATCTTCTCCATAATATCCGGGGTGCGTCTTTCTTGCGGATAGATCGAGAGTTCCTGCTCAATTTCTTTCCGGTAGTTTTCGAGATCGGATTTCTTCTCAAGCCGATTCCATCCGGTTTGTTCAATCACCGGCGCTTGATTCTTTAAAATCATCTGTTCGTGGGCGGCCATCTGGTCATCATTAAATCCCAGACGCTTCTGGAGATCCGCCCGTTGATCGGCGTAGGAAGGTACTGTCGGAGCCCGAGGGGTTTCCTCCTTTGGAGGTTCCTGCATGGCATCCAATTTTGATTTCACATCCTCCAGGACTTTCTTTACTTCCGGAGGTAAGTTACCTTCTTCTTTTTTAGGATCTTCTTTTCCGTCAGTCGTCATCGTCGTCTCCCTCCTCGTCCGTTTCTAGAATCGGTCCTTCTTCGCCACTCGGTTCCCAGAGGTCCCAGCGTTCATGGTACCACATGGTCCACATTGTTTCCACCCTCAGTCATAGCCAGTAATTGAGCTTTGAGTTCCGGTAACTTGATCCGGGCTTGAGAGGCCAGCATCAAAATACGGGCCGGTTCTTTCGTCCAATTTTTGAGTTCTTCCCGCTGGATCTGATGGCGTTTAATAAATCCGATCCATTCCTCCGATGAGGACACTACCACTTCACCGCGGGCATCGTGTTTGACATAAGTGTTCGGGGGCGCTTCCATCAACATCAATAACCCAAACTGGATCTCCCGGTCATGCAAAGAGACCACCGTTTCTAAATCCGACAGATACGCTTTCCAATCGGGGTTATCGTTTAAGCGTTCGTATGTCTCGGCTTTCGAGATGGCTTCTTCACAGAGACGAATCCCGTTTGAAATCTCGTCAATCTTAAGTTGTTTTTTGCTGGCTTCGGTCAACATTACTTTTGACTCCTATCGAGTTGGGACGGACGATGATCACTGGACCCTTGTCGTTTCCCGGACGGTTCTTCCTTTTTCGGTTTTCCGGTTTTTTCCTGGATGCTATCCAACAGGTTCTGGTGCGAGGGAGACCCCTGGGCCAAAGCGTCCTGCTGTTGCATTTCTTGTAAGAGTTGCGGGAGGGGCGGCAGGAGCTTGGAAATATTTTTCTTGCGTTCCGCGAACATGGTATCGCGGATGAGTTCATGCCGCCGTTGAATGTTCCCCCCGACCAACGGTTCCTTGCTCCAGAGTTCGTAGTCCGTAAGCGCCCGTTGCAGGACCGAGTCGGGGTTATCTAACACCGAGGTCCGGGCCAGTTCAATCGTCATGTTCCGGTTACGAAGAGACACGCGTTTAATTTCGTTGCGTATCCAGGCATCGGTCGTTTCGTCATAGGAGGAATACGCCATCACGGTCTCCGGAGAAAACTGGTAATAGAGTTCCAAGACTTGAGAGGCCATTTCAATAAAAGCGGGCCTGAGTTCCCGGATGTATCCGTCAATGCGCTGATTCGATTGCCCGATTTCAATCTGCTTTTTCTTGCCCGACGCTCGCGGGTCTTTGGGTGCCAGGCCGCGGGAGCCATAGGCCTGGGTCCCGGTCAACATTTCACCTACCAGAAACAAATTCTGTTCTTCCTGAATCGTGCCCTGGAAATCGACGGTCGTTTCCAACTGTTTTAAGTTGTTCATGTTCGTTACAGCAAACCGAACCCCCGGATAGAAATGCTGGGCTTTACGATCGAGTAACCCGATCAGATCGGTTTCCTGGGCGTTAATCACAAAGGACGGCACCGTGGTAATCGTCCGTGAATCGATGCGCTGGTTATGCTGGGTATTTATTTCTTCGTTGATGTCATATAGCATGTCCATGAAACAACGGCCGAGTAACCGATTGGGTTTACGCCGGATACGGTGTGGAATATAGTTCGGGCGGTTATGCCAGTAGGGATAGCGCTCGACACGCAGGAGCCGGTTGTGTTCAGGATTGTAGACCACATGATACAACTCCTCCTCGTCGTCGTTATTTAAGTCGATCCGTAAATTTCCCCGTACCGAATCGTATTCGTCGGGTTTGGTACGGTTAGAGGAAATCCCTTCAATGGTATCGAGTTCCTGAGAAATGGAGTCTATCGCCCCGGATTTGCCCGTCGCTTTAATTAACTCGTCGGTCTCCTCTTTATAGAAATGATCACACTTCGCTTGATAGCGGTACCAGGCTTTTCGTTGACGGAACTGGTCCCCGTGAAAGATGGTGTACTTCAGATCGGGACACGAGACCGGAACCCGGACGAAATCTTTGAGTTCAACTTCCCGGGCCTTGGGACCCCGGTACCTGACCACCCGTTCGCGGATTTCAAACGGGAGCGATTCATGGCCAATCGCTAGTTGTCCCAGCCAGCGGTTATAGGTATCTTCCGGGACTCCCGCACTCTTGGCATCCGGAAACATGTTCTGGAAGGTCATGGAATCTTCAAACACTTCGACGCGGTATTCGGTCGCCAGTTCCTCCACCCAATCCACACACAAAAAGGAAACCGGATCTCGGAACGCGAGCAACACCGCCATGCGCTGTTCTTCTTCTAAATGCAGTTGTTTCTTAAACACCCAGTTTAACCAATGCTCAATTTTCGGGTCGACGTGTTCTTCCGGATGATCGCGTCGGGAAGGAATCAGTTCCCTTACAAAGTACATCGGATCAGCATCCAGAGCGGTTGCACAGACAAGATCATAAGCCACCATAATTTGTATCTCGGAATACGGGATATTTAAGTTCGATGCTTCCGGCCAGGGGAACTCTTTCGGACCGGTGATTCCTTCGAACCGGTCAATCGACCGTAACAACTTATCATTCTGCAGGCGCGTGTTCCGGGTCCATTCCTCGCAGACTTGCTTCATTAACGTCTTGATCCGCTCTTTTTGCTCCTCGGTCAATTTCATCAACTGGCGATAGCTGGAGGAATCGAGCTTCGCCAGCTTCACGAGATGTGTCTGCGGTTCGATTTCCGGTAACCCGGGAGGTGGCGGAACTAACCCCAGGTCCCGCTGGTGCTCTAAAGTGACGCTCGGCATTAGGTGGGTTTACCGGGATTTTTTCCTGACGCCGCACCTTGCCCGGTCGCCTTAGGATTGACCACGTTATGGGTTCGTTCCTTAAACGTCGCACCGAACCGGTTCTTCAGTGTCTGACTAATATGATGCTTTCCTTCTTCCGGCAACGATTCACTTCTTGGCTGATTCTGTCCCATGTTAGCTATACCTCCGTTTAGTGTAATTTCCTTCGTGCGATTTTCCTTTACTCGTGCCCCGGTAGACGTCATCGGCTCGCAGCCGGCGGTACTCCACATCCGCCCGGTTTTCTTTGCCGCCGGTGTCGGAGGACCCTCCCGGACTCTTTAAGGAATCTCCGTGTTTGTACGCTGAGAGTTTATCCGAATGCGTCCGGGACTGTTTGTATTTGGCCCCAAAACGGTTTTTCAAATTCTTGCGCTTGGACGTTCCCGGTTCCATGGTCATTTCTTTCATAGGCTTCTCCGTTTCATGCGCGAGAGTTCCGAGTCGGCGATCGAAATCACCGCCACCTTCGGGACTTCGTCGTCATGGGTGTGATCGGGATGAGCGATCTTCTGGACTTCCACATCCATCGAATGCGACCCGTAGGAATGCGAGAGCGAACACACCCGTCCTCGGACGTGCAGTTCGATCTCCTCGTCCAAATCCCCTTCCAATCCCGGGAACTGGTCCAGGTCAATAAATAAATGCGGGTAAGAAATCTCCTCTTTAGCCGTGGCTGGCTTACCCGCCGTTCTAAATTCCATGTCATGAGAGGACATGCAAATCCCCTTTGCCGTTCGAAGGCGGCACAATCAATCCGTCCTGTCCCTTTTTCTTTAAGGCCTGTCGCATATAATAATTTTTGACGGCGTCCTTGGAAATATCCAACGACCCTAAACACATCGCCGGTACATTGCGTAAATCCAAAACGATCGTCATCGTCGCGGCCTTATCATCGAATTGAATCGTGTTCGGATAAATCTTTTCGTCCATCCTAGTAGTTCCCTTTGTGTTTTGTTTTATATCCTTTTTCACTCGCTTTTTTGGATTTTGAAAAGTGCATCGGCAATCCCTTGTTCTTGGCTTTTCCTTCTTTTTTTCCTGTCACACTTGAGCTGCCATGGGCCCAGGCTTCGGCCACTTTCGGTTCGTTGGCCCAAAGGGTTCGCCTCTGGGATTCACTTTTGAACGGCATAGCCGTTTTTCTTTTTCGGCCACTGGACCCCGACCGACTTCTTCATGCGGGCCAGTTCCTTGTCCGCGGCATTGTCCTCTTGGGCACGCGCCTGATCCGGATCGTACATCCCGACTTCTCCGCGTTCCAGTTTCTTCCTTTTTTTCTTTACCAATGGATTCTCCGTAAATGGTCTAAAGCGGAATCGGCCTGGTTGCGAAACGGCGTGCCTCCCGAATCATTCGAGACATTCACATGCACATGAACGGACGGAGGCGGGGTCATCGCCTTCGGTTTCTTTCGCGTCTTTTTTTTTACCCGTTTCTTCGGCGCAGGATCATTTAAGCCCGGTTCCATTAAATCCGGAAAATTCGATTCGGTCTCCATACTACGCCGCGGGCTTTTCGGTGACCGGCGGCGGCGGTTGAACCGGAGGAGGCGGCGGAGTCGGTTGAACCGGAGGAGGCGGCGGAGTCGGTTGAACCGGCGGCGGCGGTTGAACCGGCGGCGGCGGTTGAACCGGCGGCGGCGGAGTCGGAAACGGAATCACCGGAGTGGGTTTCGCCGGCGGAGCGTTTTGAAGACTCGCCAACACCCTGATCTTATCGTGCGCCGCCATCCACTGTGAAAATTCCGCGGCAAAATCGGTCGTGTGAAACGCCCCGAACAATTTTTCAATGCGCGCGCGTAACGCGTCTTCCGCGGACTGAATCTCAGCGGCCATATCGGATAGTTCACTCATAGAGCCTCCCTAGTAACCTGTCTTGGACTGCGAATGAAATTGCGGCAGACCCGTTAAGGGCGCGTGGACTGAAGCAATCGTATGACAGTAATGAACAGAAATAGCTAAAGCGATTGTGCAGTCGTCTCGGCATCCTTCTTCGGCGCCCATATCGACGTGCCCTTCTTTTGAGACCTGCTTCACGACATAGGTTTCCAACTCCTCCAAGGTCAACTCATCATGCAATACGATCAGTAACGTGCGAAGCGCGTTCTGCAGTTGGTCGATCACCATCGGCTTCGTCTTGACGTTGGTATGAAACCCGAATTCCTCGGTCTCACTCCAGACGCCGGCGTCCGAGACCACGGCCTTTTTCTGCCGGCAGAGATTCGGATAATGTTTGTTGGCCAGATACGTCACCACCACCAACCCCGGCCCGTTACGTTCAGGAGCCAGCAGCGCCCGGTTATAGTAAAGACCGAGCGCGAACAACCTTTGCGCAAAATCGTCCGGGTTCATGTGCCCGTGTAAATGCGCGACTTGCGTCCAGGTCGAACGTTTGATCACCTGCGCGCAGGCTTCGTCATGCGTTAAGGCCGACTCGCAGGTATCGGCCCCGATCACATATTTTTCTTCACTCTGCGCTTCCTGATAAATGCGCAAGAATCCTTTCGCATCAGAAACAAACGCCGGTCGTCGGTCCACCAGTTCGATTTCCCCGCGCAACTTCGGGGCGCCTAAATTACTTTTCTGCGGAGCGGTGAGCCGTTCCGGGAACACCCGTTGCGAGGTCGAAATGAACGCTTCTTTGTCGGTTAAGGGGTACTCCACCTGGAACTTTTCATCGTCATCTCCGAAGGAATCTTCAATTTCTCTTCGACGCCAGTTCATTTGTTCCAAGGTGAGTGAGTGTTCCGCCATAATCTTTTTTTCTTTTTCCGATAGCGATGCCACAAATTTTTGTTTGATGCCCTCGTTATAGAAGGGCCGGGAATATTCGGCGTGTTCGCGCCAACTACAAAACAGCGGTATCCAGTCGGTGTTTTCGGGGTCTGCCTCGTACGCCTTTTTGATCCGCCAATAGAATTTCGAAACTTCGTTAATGCCGTTAGCGGTCGATTCCAAGAGCACCATCGTATCTTCGGTTTTAGGAATAGCGGGGGTGAGTGCTTGCATCAGTTCCTTGAAATTTTCGTAGAAGGCGACTTCGGATAAATGCACGAGTTTCAAGGTATATTTCCGGCCGGCTTTGGCGTTTCTCGCGGTATCGATCATGATCCGCGAATAGGTGCCGTCAAACTCGAGTCTGCGTTCGTCCATGCGTTTAGCGGTGGGAACCAGATGCGGGTGTTTGGCCAGCATTTGTTCATGGAAGAGTTCGTTCATTTTAAAAATGTAGGTGGCGCCGTCGACGTCATCGGCGACGTCCAAGGCGTTGACATTCGGTCGTTGGGAGGAGAAGGCATAGATCAACGCCTGCGCCAAGGTGGTCACGCCTAGCTGCCTGGCTTTTAAGACGAACAAAAACACCGGTCGACCCAAGCGCCGTCGGGCCTGGAGCGCGTCCACAATTTTTTGTTGCGTCGAGTTTAACACCAAAGGAATCAAATTCGCATCTTTATCGCGGATCATCAAGTACCCGCGTTTTAAGAGTCCGACGGGATCGGCTTCAAACAATTCCTTTTCGCGCCAGAGCAACTTTTCGATGGCTTGGGTCATGCGACCTCCAGGGTCATCGGGTCGTGCACCTTAAAAATACCGATCGCCAAATGGTCCTCTTTCGAGACATCTTTTAGAAGCGCGACCGACACGGATCGCGCTTGGGAATGCGAATATTTAAGTGCGAGTTGGGCGGCAAACTGCAGGACGTCGGAAGACGGATCTTGCTTTTGGTGCCGGCATAACACGAGGTGCGACCCTTTGGCGGCCATGGCGTGCATCCAGAGACAGTCTTTGTGCGGGTGTTCCAAGACCAGCTTTTCGTTCGAGTAAGAATTCTGCCCGAGTTGGATCACGTAACCCTGTTTCTGAAAGGAGAGAATCTGTCGATCGTTTTTGCGGGGCGCCGGGGATTTCAGTTCCGTCATTAAATCAGGCATCGGTTGACCGCTCCGTATAAAGCAGGACCATGGAAAAAGACCCGTGCGATTCCGAGACAGTGACATCGTCGATCGTCGCGATAGCTAAACGCTGGAAGATGAAGGATAAATCGACAAAGAATTTGTGGTCTTCCCGGCGATACACAGCCACTTTCCTTGGGATGTAGGGGGCGTCGGTCGGCGATTGCAGGGCCAGTAACATCATGCGGCCGTTCGATTCGGTATGCGCCAGTTTACGCCAGCCGGAGTCCGGCGGAAAGACTTCCTCGCACTTCTTGGAAATGTCCCCGGAGTTCGTAATGAACCCGGCCAGCTTCACAAGACCGGAGTCGTTGGAAGCTTCGCCTTGTAAGACGACCGCCTGCATCATCATGTTCGAAGTCATCCTTAAAACCCGTTGGACCCGAAGGCGTTCATCTTCCCGGTGCCGCCACAGGAAGGACAGGGATATTCCGAACCGGTCGTGACATTGGTGAAGGTGAACGCATTCGGCGCAGTGAGCGCTTGTCCCGTCGGACCGGCGACATTGCCAAGGCCTTTGCATTGCGTACAGACCATGCTCATAACAACCTCCTCACAAGGGCGAATGCGCCCGTTCAATCCCGGTGCCGTTACAACTGGTACATCCGATCGACACCGAGGGGGCCCCGGCATGAGGCCCATGGACTTTGCCGGTTTTGAGGTCTTTGACTTCGGTGTCACCGTCAGAGGTCACACCGACCCCTTTACAGTACGGACACAAGAAACTCGCCATTTAATAATAGCCTTTGCCCTGACATTGGGTACAGACGATATTCGGCAGGACCCCCGACGGCGTAAAGAAACTTTCGTCGTTGTCTTTGATGTCGTCCGTCGATTCGGTGCCGATACAATTTCCGTTGCCGTTGCATTGACCGCAGATCACCACCTTTACGCCACCTCGAATTTCTCTTCGACGGCGATACATTCGTGCTCTTTTAAAAACCGCATCTTTTCGCCTTTTAAGGGGTTGGTCGGATCGACGGGGTCGCCGTCCAAGGTAAACCCCGCCGTCGCTTTAAAAAGCACTACGTCCCCGGGTTTGACCGATTCCATGTGGCCGGCCGTCAACATCACTTTCCCACGCCGGACTTTCCCTTCAAAATGTTTCTGGGTGTCTACTAGCGTCAAGCCCAACGGGTTCTTTTCATCCGCGTAACGGTCGATTAACTCCACTAAAATCGGCCATGTCCTGCGCAGCGTAAGGCTCATAACGGCACTTCCACCCAGGTGTAATGAGCGATCATCACAGTGGCCGAGCTCGCCCCCAAAGAAAGGATTCCTCCCGGCGGAACCACCACCGAACCGATCGGATACTCTCGGTCAATCAACTGCACACCGCCAATGGCGGAAGCTCCCGTCGTGCCCCCTAAGGCTCGAAAGAAAACTGGAACCGCGGGAAGTTGCGCGGAGCTATAACACAAGGCTTTGGTGTTCGCGAAGGTCCCCGTACTCTGCCCGACGAAGGCACTTGAAATCGTTGCCGGCGGAAGGGCACCGGTCACGCCTGTTGAATTCATCAGGTTATAGGCGAGAAACAGTCCCGTCGCACCGGCCGGAGACGCCAAAATATCGACACCGGTGTCCAGCATCACCAACTTCACACCGGACCCCACGGGGTTTACTAAAATCAGTCCGGTCGTGGTCACGGAGAGTCCCGCCGCGGATATCGTCGGAGCGGTCGTGGTCGACGCACAGACGTAGGTGTTCGCCCCAGAATAGTAATAACTGGCATCTTCCACCGGCGAAGCGAGTGCCACCGACGCAGTCATTCCATAAAAAAAGAGGGCCCCCACAAAAAGTGCGAGCCCCGCTAAATGCGCCGTGCGTCGTTCCGGCTTCATAGCGACAAGCCTACCACCACGCTCGAATTTTGTCAAGCGCTAAATTAATTTATTTTTCCCAGGGCCAAATTATTTTCCCTTCCCCGTCCCGCACTTCGTTAAAAGCCCGGGCCTTATGAAACGTTTCCCAACGACTATCTTCCCACGGTACTTTCGAAAAATACGGCGGGATATTCGGAGACCTGGCTGTAAAGGACGGACTATGTGTTTGGCTTTTGCGGCGTAGACGTGGCCTTGTCGTTGTCATGGGGGTGGCCCTGCCTTTCGTGCTTTACGAGTGCGATAGCCTTCAACGATCTCAGCGTCAATAGCTTCCTCAGCGAGCTTCGCGCGTGCCTCGGCTTCTGCGCGGGGTGTTCTGGTTCCGGTGATCTCCACGCGCTTCACCCGGTCGTACAACTCCGGTCGATGTGCGCGAAGGTAAGCAATCCGGTCGGTGAACGTGTACGGTTCGCCTGAGACACCTCGCTGGTAGAGGACCGCTTCCAGAGCATCACACCCCTTCGCGTCGGCTTCTGCACAAATGCGAGCGACCACCGGGTTATGATCCTTCTGCCAGTGTAACGATGAGGCTAAGACCCCTAACTCCCTAGCGGCTTGCGCTAGGTTAGGCCAATGGCGCATGATTGCGTCGGTGAGCTTTGCCCGGTCAAGGTTACGAGGGGTGGTTCTTAACCCCGTCCTGTCGTGGACAGTTATAGCAGGGTCAGCACCACCAGGTATCGGATCAGTCATAGCACTTACCGTTGAAAGATTTTAGGCCAGCACAATTCACAAGCGCAGTTGTCCGCATGACTCGCTTTGGGAGGAGGCGCGGGGCCATTAACCAGCCCAAGCGCCGACTCCTCCGGTTCACCTCTTAATATAGTTGAGTCTTTGACGTCAAAGTCTTGTCTTATCTTTCTTATCTTTCTACTCTTGGCTACGGTCAACGTACGGTCAACGTACGGTTTACGTACGGATTCCGTACGGATGGTGTTCGCTAACTTATAGCGTAGTCGGTCATGTACTAAACGCCCTGAGTATTCGCTCCAATCATGCACTTTCATGCGCGTCAAAAAGCCTGATTTTTTAAGTGCTGAAAGTAACACTAGTGCATCGCCATCCCACTTAACTCCCGTCCCGATTTGTCCCGCAGAATAACGCCTTAAGTCGCCATTTTCCCAAGCATATCTCAAAGTAAAATGCCAGAGTAAATGCACTAGACCAACGGCATAAGGGACAGGGATATTAAGCAATTCTGCCAGTTTAAGCGTCTTGGGATGGTCGCCTATTTCCTCATGCGATTGTATCCACGCCATAAGTCACCTCTAGGCTTTGGGCTTAAATTCGGGGTCGCTCGAAAAGATGTAAGCACTCAAGGGCATCTCGACCGTAACAAATAAACTACACTTCGAACAGTGTCCGGTTTTAAATAAAACCCCGCGCCGTTGCCCCTCTTTGATCGGAACACCGACGGGATACGTGCAGAAGGGACAATGGAGTTTGCGGGGTTTGAAATTGTCGTACATGAATGAGTTAATTCTACCATCTTCTTTAAATGAAGTCAATCCATCGACGGTCAACACACATAAATTCGATTCTAGGCCCTTAAAAATAATTTGGGGTACTAGATGACCTAGTTAAACAATCATAAAAATAATCTGAATTAGTTAAATTATTTCCTTGACACGTATTCCATCCCATTTGCTATAATGAACTAGGTTAAGTAACTAACATGCAAAGCAGACTAAGACAATAGATAAGGGGTGATGAACACATGGGAACCAAGGAAATAAAGCAGATTCTAACGGACATCGACGAGGAATTAACGCTCACGCATTACGATACCGACTGGGAATCGATGGCGGTTCGATTGCGCCAGGTGTGTACCGAATTAGATTCACGCACACAGGCCCAGTATCAAAATCGATTCATCCCTATCAGCGACGACGTATTTAATAACAGACGGTAGCCCTATCCCCTGCTCATCCCATAGGGCGGTGAGCGGGGATATATGGCGATCTTCCTGAATCTGTTTGTAACGGCTGTCTGGGTCTGGCTGGCCTATAATCCCTCGTTAGAGGTCGCGTTGCTCTTTGTCCTATGCGCCTATCCCTCTGGGTGGACGGTGTTCTGTCTCATTATAGTATGGATCGAACTCCAACGTCAACGAAAGGAACCGTAATGCAATCAATGGCGGAAGCTGTGATAGAGGAAGTGGGCAGGATCGTTCAGATGCGATCCCGACGAGCGCAACGTACGCTCAAAGAAATGGAACGACTGGGTTACTTCCAGCGAGGAAAGGTTGACCCCATGACGAAAACGAAACGCAAAGTCACGATGGAAAAGCCGCCGGAAGTGCCGCAAGCACCACCGGCGACACCGGAAAGCGTCGGAGAAAATCCGAACGGTGAGGAAGGCGAAGCGGCCTAAATGATTAAAGCGCGAATCGCCCGAATGACAAGTACCCGCTGGCGTGTCCGAGGTGTGAGGGGCAAGCTGTTTTGCGCTGATGCACAGATCGGACGTTTGAACAAAAGCGGTGTGCGGTGTATCGCGGGTACGGCGGCGGTTTCCGTCCCATCTTCGTTTCCGACCGGGTTACAGTGTGGCGTGGGAAAAAACTCCCCCCAAGTAATCCCGATTCCTCGGAAGCGCGGAAACCGTCGCCAGATTCGCGCTTTAGAAAGGAAAAAATAATGCTCACTCGAAAATGGTCGTGCGGGGAAAGCGGTTGTAAAACGTCCGTTAAAGGAGTGACGGAAGGCTTACGGATCATGGATAAAAAGGGGGATGAATCGCTGATGTATTTAGACCCCCATAACGTCACATTTTTTATTCTTGATTTACAACCATGGCTCTTAGACCGGACGGTACTACCTCGATGATACGAAAAACATTACTTTCCCATGTCTACTTGGTGGCGGTGGTGTGCAAAGACTGTAGCTCGATCAAGCGCATGGATAACGTCTACATATACCGTTACGAAGCCGATAACCGCGCCGATGCGTTACGACTCAAAGAATCCGCTACGGATCGTATCGAGGTGAAATTATGCCCCGTCCGCTAGAAACCGTAACCGTTTTTATCGTCGTGATGCGCTGCTTAGATTGCGAACTCTTAACGCACATTGATTCGGCGCACAAAACCCGCGCCGACGCTGACGCACGACTGGCCGCGATCGACAAGGATCAAGCGCACGAATCCAATCCCCAGACATTAGGGGAAATCCTCGTCTGGGAGGCGATCTAGCTAACTGGGACGACTCACTAACTCCGCACTACAGATAGTTGACTAGACTAGGGGAGAAATGGTATAATAAAATCATGGTTAATTTTTCAACGATTCAGCGACGCAAAACCTTGGAGCGATACCGCCAGCGCAGAGTTGCCCTAGTGCATAACAAAAGTGTAATGCCGTGGCATGGCTACAAGTTAGGGCTGTTGGATGCCGATGTCGCCATTGACGCACTTGAAAGCCTCATTTTAGTGGAGGGAATTTCCCATGAAAAAAAAGAAAATTCGTAAGTCCCAAATGTCCCCGGAGTTACACGCGATCTTAGGGCGGTTGTTCTCTGCCTCCGACGATTTTATGATTGCCGTGGGGCATGTCGTGACGCAACGCCGGGACGGGTCCAGCCGGTTCGTCTTGGAGTTAGTCCAGAAAGCCTTACAGCACCGTAAAGACGTGGATTTGCTTTACGCCTACTTAGACCCCAAACATTATAAGGAGATTACCCAGTGAATCAACGCGAAATGATGTTACCGCAAATTACTTTAGGATGGGAACTAGAAGCGACGCACCGGGCCTCGGTGCATGTCCCCGGTGTGGAAGTGGGCCATGACGGTTCTGTCGATGGCGAAGGACTCGAATACCGTATCCGTAAAGAACACGTCACGAACGTGGCGAAATCGTTAGGGTGCCTCCGGGCGATAGCGACCGATCCCGATCTGACAGTGAACGCCTCCTGTGGATTTCATGTGCATTTGGGGCTGGCGAATCGTTCCCGGCGGTTGCATGACTGGGCGCAGTGGTTTGTGCAGTTGGCTAGAGAAGTTGAAACCGACGCATTTAAGGCGGTTCCCCCGTCACGTACGGATAACGCCTACTGCCGCTCATGGCGCGTCAATCCTGAATCGATTGGGGCTCTGCAATATCATCCGTCCAAACATTGTAACCGTGACCGTTACCAATGGGTAAACCCGGTGGAGGTGTTCAGACCGGGCGGGATACGTACCGTCGAAATCCGGTTGATGGGGGCCACTGCCCGCTATACGTGGCTCTTGTCATGGATCAGCGTTTGTCGCTTGATGGCTATGAGTTCATGGGCCTTAATCTTTGATGCCTCCCGCTTAGAGAAAGAAAAAAAGAACCTGCAAGAATCCTTTAAGTTGGTGCGTGATTCGTTTATTCTGCCGGACGTTCCCAAGAAAGTCGCCGCTAAAACGGCGGTCTTTTTAGCGTCTAAGGCTGGACTGTTGGAACCCTTCGGGAAACCCTTGGAAAAACTCCAAGAGCGTGAACGGATCATGCAATATCATGCCAGAGAAGAATCCACCGATTCCCGCGCGTGGAGGAACGTCTTAGAGCGCATGTCCCAAGAGTTTGAAGCGGCCCGGTCCAATGCCCGGGTATATCCACCCTTACCTGCTCATGGGTACTGTGTGGGGGATACCGTACAGGTCATATCCCCAACGGAAGATGGCGGGGTTGAAGTCGGACACCGTTACCGCGTCACGGCCTTAAATCCCGATAATTCACAACCCATTGGCGTGATTGCGCCGATTAACAATCCGTGGTGGGTAGCGGCTAACTGTGTGAGGTTGATAGATCGGGTGAGGTCTTAACGGTGTGCGGCCTACTAGCGGCTACCGGAAAGATCGAATCGCGGTACACGATTGCTCTTGGCTGCTTGTCCGAAAAGCGCGGGGATGAATCGGCGGGAGTCGGATGGTCTGTGGACGGTGTGGTACGGGTTGCCAAAATCGCTCAAAATCCGCTCGTCGCTTTTCCGGTGACGCTAGCCCCGGCAATTCGTCACGCCGCTAAATACGGCGCGGTCTTAATCGGGCATACCCGGCAAGCCACCACGGGGGACGTGACCGATAAAAACGCCCATCCTTTTTACGATAAGGAAACAAATATCACATGGGCGCATAACGGGATCATCTCCAACTATCAGGCGTTCGGTACTTATACCGTCGATTCGGAATGTCTCATCGTAGGGATCAAAAAGCGCGATTTCTCAGCGTTCTATGGCCCGATTGCCTTGGTCTGGATTGAAGCGGGGAAACTCCATGCCTTCCATAAAGGAAACCCGCTATACCGGGGTTTTCGTAATAAGGCGGTGTACTTGGCCTCAGAGGATGATATGTTAAATCAGATCGGCTGTAAACGGGTCAAGGAACTAGCCGAAGGTCAAATGTACGTCTGGGACGGCCTGAAACTTGAAACCACCAAACGCTTGCCCTGTAACAAGTCCTATACGTTCGGATCATCCCCAAGCGCGTACTGTGAAGGGGAAATGTTCAGGCCGGGTCAAACGTGGCGGGAAGGGTACGTCTGGGACAACGACCAGTCGAAATATGTTCCTGAGCAACGCACCGCCCCGGCGCATAAATGCCATACGAGCTGCCCGAAACAGACGCTATCGGTCGGGTTCCGGGTAGCCGACATCATCCAACCCCATGCCGATGAAATGTGTTACGACTGCGGTAAGGTCAAACGCATGATTTCAAGTGATGTCTGTTACGCCTGTTTCCAGTTAGCTGGAATACGCCCCTACAAAGGAGAAAGCTAAAATGCCGATACGTGCGACGTTTCCCGGTATCTTATCTGTGGAGTTGGCAAGTTGTAGCCCGTTGAAGGGTAGAAGCATTATCATCTATGGTATCCCCTGCGTGGTGGTCTATGAAGGGTCCGGACAGGTGTATTTAACCGTCTTAGGGTCAACGCACATTTTTAATATTGATCGACAATATTTAGAGAATTTCGGTTACGAAAGGGTTAGCTAATATGCCAGTTGCACGCGTTGAACAAGCCGCCGCTGAGATATTAAGGCGTGTGGAGGAGGATACAACCGCCAGCCGCGCCAGGTATCGCGCGGAACTCGTCCATCAAACACGGCTGGCGCGTGCGATTGAAAACCGTCCCCGGCGCACCCGGTTACGCGCTGGCGTATGGATCACCATAGACGGACGGATCACCGCCTACGTCGATGATATGACCACCCGCTATGTCTTTCTTAAGGTTCTGGATCATAAATTTACTGTCCCACGCGCTGATTTAGAGCGACATTTTACCTATCTCAAGAGGCATCAATGATAACATCCCTAGAAAAATATCAACTAGGTTGCTTGTTTCAGATCAGTCGTAACCGCTGCTATCTGACTCTAAATTCTATAGTCGAAGAACAAGAACTGCGCGAAAAATCAACTCCAAAAGATCAAATTGAGGTCTACGGGTACAGTTTCCCCAGAAAGCGGGTAAAACGTGACTGCAAAGCAAATTTACACAGAATTGGCTAAAATCGCGGGGTTTAGGTGTAGTGACACGCAACCATTCCTCTGCACAAAAAAGACGCTGCAAGCCGATTTAAAGCACGTCCAGAGCCATTTGAGGGCCCTCATGGAAAAAGTCAGTTACGAGCGCACTTGGCATGACTTCGGACGGATGGCGGTACAGTCCCGGCCCCGCCGTAGGATCACGTACCTGACACCCACGCTAGAGGACATGTCCCTTGATCCCCTTCAAGGGCAACCATTTGACCATGCCATGATATCACCGCGCATGGGGGAAGGTGAACCAGCGATCTCACCAGATCCCGAAGAAAATGAGGATGAATAAAAATGTTCTTGACCCACTGTGAGCTAGTCTGGTATAATGTAATAGTCAGGGTAAAAAGGAGATTTACAGATTATGCCTAAAGAAGATTATCGATTATCGGTGTATTTGGGATCGGGCAAAGACGGTCGGCATTTACGTTACCGGATTGACCAAGCGTGTCAAGAGGACAGGTTTCGTCATTCCCCCATGAACTTTGTACGTTACGCGATCCGTTTTACCTTAGACCATGACAATTCTCTCCGATCTGAAATGCCTACGGTGGAAGAAACCCAATGACCCTGACACCCAACACCGCCGTAGGCTTAGCTATTACTGCTGCCGCTGGATTGTTAGCACTATCCGTCTACTTGAATGAAAAAGAGAACCGTTTTAATTTCGTATCGAAAGGGAGTGATACCAAGATGCCAACAAACACAGAAGCTACACCACGCATGACATTGAGCGCGGCTATGACCAAAGGAATTGCGATGCGGCCCAAGAGGGCGCATGGGGTTTACTTTGCCGGGGAAGATCGTTCCGACATTCTAGGAGCGGCTTACCAAGGCCACACCGGAAAAACCGAGGTTCATAACTACATGGTCGGGGACTATCTCGAAAGGACGTTCCCGATCCTTAAGAAAAAGGTGATGAACCCGGAAACCGGGGAACTCAAAACCTTAAAGACGGTGCTACGTTCTCTCAATGACAAACACCGCTGGAAGCGTAAAAACGTGGTTCGGTTCGTTTCTTCCGTTGAAGGGAGATTCGGAATCGCCCATTAGCATTATAACGAGTAACACGGTGTTAAAGCTCCCGCGAGGGGGTTGTCAGTGAGGAAGTACAAACATCGCTTAGATAGACTAAACGTGTAGAGGAACGGCGAAACGCTTGATATTTGTGTTGTCCTGAACAACTCTCTACTATCTAGGAATCGAGCCTACCAAGGATCGGAAAGGGGCTAGACGAGCATAAGCGGTCTTCGGACCCCGCGTTGACTCTAGTATCCCCCCGGCCCTGTAGGAGTTTCAGAAGAAAGAATTTAACCATGCTCTTTAACTTAATGAATAATGACCCGTTATCCCCCGTTAGGCGGCCTCCTTGGACGCTTACCGGGGATTCTTTATGCCTACAAAATTAACTAATGTGCTTCTGCTAGCATTAGAAAAATACACAGAACCAGTTAGAAGGGAAAAAAGATGGAGGGCTTAATATTAGAACCGGAAAAGCATCAATACTTTTGGGAGGGAAAACGTGTACCCGGAATTACGGAAATTATTAAAACCTTGGGCCTCACCAAAGACACGACTTACATCGATCCTTATTTTGCCACGCGCGGGATCGCGGCGCATAAAGCCATCGAATTATACCTTGGCGACAATTTAGACGAGCAGACACTTGACGAGTCCTACCGGGGCTACTTCGAGGGCTTTAAAGCCTGGTGGACTAAAACCAAAAAAAGCGTACGCTGCGCGACGGAAATATCCTTGTATAGCCAACGCTTGAACTTTGCCGGGACTTTAGATTTGGTTTTAGACGATATGATTGTAGACTATAAAACCTCCAAGGACGTAGACCCCGCCTCGGAACTGCAAGGGGCCGCTCAGCAAATGCTTTGGGGCGAAAATTGTAACGAGCTTTTACCTTTTCGGGTTTTGCAACTGTTTAAGGACGGAACTTTCAGACTGATCGATTACGACCCGATGAACCCGAATCTATGGGAAAATACCATGGGCTTATACGCTTGGTTCAAGAAGGCCCATCCCCGGAGTATCAAATGATTTGGGGGTTATGGGTGTTGGACGGTGCCTTGAAGTCACTTGTTAGAACATGGACCCGTAGCGGTACTCCAACTATCCGCTACCCCCTCGTTTTCATAAGGAGATAAGAATGGATAAAGAAGTCTTAGACGTACAAACAGGAGAACTCGTAGCCCAAACGCCGGAAAGTTTACTGTTATCGGCTCGCGATGCCGCGCAAGCGTTGGAACGGGTCATTACCTTAAACGATAAACCCCCGCTCGTATTCAGAGGAAAACGATACCTTGAAATTCATCACTGGCAAACGATTGGAGCTTTTTACCATTGTTCGGTAAGAACCGCAGACGCGCAACCTTGCGACATTGATGGAACAAAAGGGTTCTTCGCTAAGTGCGATTTATTGAATGATAAGACCGGGGAAGTGGTGGGCGGCAGTGTCGCCTACTGTATGCGCGACGAACCCCAATGGAAAGATAAACCGATGTATGCCTTGGCGAGTATGGCGCAGACCCGCGCGGGATCGAAAGCCTTGTCCAACAAGTTTCGATTCGTGGCGATCTTGGCCGGGTATGAGGGATGCCCGTCTGAGGAAGTGACCGATGATATGAAAGGACAACCGCCGGTGAAAATGCCGCAACCGAAATTGATTGAAACAAAAACCGAGACACCGCCTTTATCCAAAGAAGAAATCGCGCATGAAGCAAGGCCCCCGGAAAGTAAGTTCTTTGCCAAACTTCACGAAATTGCCCGAAAGAAAAAAGTCGAACCGGACAAACTCAAATGGTTTATCAAAGAAACGTTTGGGAAAGAGTCCTCCAAAGACCTGTTTGATTCGGAAGCTTTGGCCTTGATCCAGATGATCGAAAAAGGAGCGATTCAATGAGAAGTGAAGAAGAAGTCATTAACAAACTAATTGAGAAGTTAACCGAATCGCGGTATCTCTTAAAAGGAATGATTCATACGATTGACTTGATTGAAACGGAATTGAAATTCCTCCGCTTAAAGAAAGAAACGGGGATTTCGTGAAATCCTATCACTTTGAGATTGCGGGGCCTCCGGTGGTTCAAGAACGCGCCCGTAAAAGTAAGCAAGGACATTTCTACGATCCGTCCAAAGAAGCCAAAGACGAACTGGCGTGGCAACTACTCAAACAGAAAGCCGGTCAGGGGATGCCGCTCTTACTAAACGATGTCGTAATTGAAGTGGTGTTTTATGGCGTGAAAAGGGGCGATGCCGACAACTGTTTAAAGGCCCTCTTTGATGCAGGGAATGGTATCTTGTGGCGCGATGATCGACAGATCATTGGCCGCGAATTTAATGTTGTCAGACGATCCGATGAACCACGAACCGTTTTTGTGGTGAAGGACATAGGAAAGGACTAACCCATGACAGTTCACACAGATGATGAAAGAATGCAGAAAGTAAATGAAGTCGATCAATACCGACGGGAAGGGATGAACGCACAACAAGCCGTTCAGAAAGCCGGCATTACCTATTTCATATATAACGGCTGGAAAAATAAGTTTGGGTTAAATCCCAAAGCGTACAAAGAACGAACCGCCGAAGAATGGGCCCCGATCATTGCCGAATACGAACAGCGAAAAGATCAGTTGACGCTGAAAGGGTTCTGTCTTGAAAAGGGGATTAAACCCACGACGTTTCTAAGTGCTTTATCCCGAAGCCGTAAACAGGCTGAAAAAGCCGTACGAACCATTGTACCCTTGGTGCATACCAACGGGTCCAGCGACGAAATCAAAATCTTAAAGGCAGAAAATCTGGAGTTGCGGTTACTGATTTCAGACTACGCTTTAGATATTCAAGCCCTTAAGAAATATAGTGGAAGGAGTTAATCATGCCAGACTATCATAGGATGCACAATTATCATAGTGGAACGATCATTCTACGCACATCAGGGTATCGGTTCATTAAACGAACCGATGGGAAGTGGGAAGCGGAACATCGCATGGTCGCCCGGAACAGTGTCGTTCACCGGGACTTGCTGGAAGGTGAAAGAGTGTTCCATAAAAACGGTAAACGCGAAGACAACGCGCCGTCGAACCTGGTAGTGATTCGGTTCAACTTGGAGAAATTCAAGAAACTGCCGCATACCCGCATTATCTTTATCCCGGTGGTCAGTAGACCTGCAACCATGAGTCGATCCGCGCATCTGGCGGTGGGAGTGTAATGAATGGCCGGACATTTCTTGTTATGTTTGTTACCTTGGTACTTTTATGGTGGATCAACTAAAATGTAAGGACTGTGGACAAGTGATTGAAAGGAGGCAACCGGATGGGGCCCTTGAAACGTATATGGCAAAAGTGGCGCACCAAGACCTCTGCCCGAAACGACGAACGCAAAGCGGCGACAGAACCCCTACCGGTTGTACCTCCGGGTCCTGCCCCCTCCCCAGAGGTGACGGAACCGCCAGTGACGTCGAATGACCGCCGCGTGTGGGGCTGTGTCGATTGCAAGCGATATGATGTGACACTCTACAACATCAATTTCCACGGATGGAAAAGGAAAGCATGTCAGAAACACAAAGGACGCTACCCGAAATATCGGAAAGGGAGTTTGGGATTCCAATGAATGACAAGACGCTCGTCATGAACGGTGTATACCTTCGCCTGAAACGCGCGGAGGTATGGAAACGGAATATCCTTTTGTGCCATTTCATAGATCTTTTGTGGGACGAGGCCCCGAAACGATGAGTGATATTTACATAATCGCCGAACAAATCATGAACCAATGCGGGTTTGATATGTTGGCAGGGAATTGTTCGGCGGTGGAGAAGGGGAAAGATGCTTAATTGGCTACGTTCGATTCGCGTAGGAACCGGATTAGATGGCGACCCACTTCCTACTATTTGGTGTTTCTTTGGGATTCACACATTTTGTTTTTATGCGTGGGGCCATGAAGATGAACGCGGATTTTCTGGGTGTGGATGTTATTGCCACATTGACTGGAAT